>Ga0256828_1000036_pt1 | contig 93345 bp, 90 predicted proteins | sample CV88metaG_FD_185993 | JGI IMG/M metagenome (GOLD analysis project Ga0256828, IMG submission 185993) | Hydrothermal vent microbial communities from East Pacific Rise, Pacific Ocean - CV88 | ecosystem: Environmental > Aquatic > Marine > Hydrothermal vents | place: Pacific Ocean: East Pacific Rise...
TGGCTTAAAAGAGGAGAAAAAGAGTCTTTTTTATCTAAAGGCTAAGAGAAAAGAGTGTAATCTCTCTTATTCTATGAGAAAAAAGAGGGAAGTGATGAAGCGTGTAGAGAGATTGATTGAGAGGGTAGAGGGAGAGGCTCTTTTGGATTTTACAATGGATAGAGAGAAGATTAGTGATGTTTTTATTGGTTTTCCTCTCTACCGTGGCATTGAGACTATTTTAGAGCAACGTCCTCCAGAAGATGCGTTAGTGATTACCCCTAGGGTATGTGGCATCTGTAACCACGCACATCTCTTAAGTGCTGTGCGTGCATTAGAAGATGGTTATACCAAAGCAGGGGTAGAGATAAGCCTTTCAAGTAAAGCCAAATCAATACGAGAGTTTACATTGGCTTGTGAATTGATTCAAAATCATATGAAGTGGTTCTATATGGTGCTTTTGCCTCAGTTGGAGCAGTTGGTCGATGAGAAGAGTGGTGAGAACCATACGCTAAAAGCTGGCTATATTGCCTCTACCATTAACAAAGCATCAGCACTCTTTGGGGGGCAGTGGCCTCACTCAAGCTATGCTGTTGTAGGGGGAGTAACGTGTGACCCAACCTATATGGAGGTACTCCAAGCCCAAACCTATATTGAGGAGGTCATACGTTTCTTTGAGCATATTTTACTAGGCGTATCGTTTGAGAGATACTTTTTGGTCACAGAGGGGAGCGAGGTTGATGTTATAGAGGGAGATTTTGGACGCTTGTTGACCCTTTTGAAGATTTATGGTTTAGCCAGTGAAGGGGAGAGTTATGACCGTTTTTTGGTCTTAGGAGAGAGTGGTTTGAGTTGTGCTGGAAAATCGATGGCAACACGGGTCTCTTCAGTACAGCTAGGAGGGGTAGAGGAGTATCAGCAAGAGGGGAGTTATGCCAAAGGGGTCTGTTACAAGATGCGTCACTATGAAGTTGGCTCTTTAGCACGTGCAATGGTCTCAAAAGTCCCATTGGTGAAGTCTATTCATAAACGCTATAAAGATGCACTCTATACACGTATTTTTGCACGTGTTGATGAGGCTGTTCGTCTGTTGGTTTATGCCAAGGAGCTTTTAGCTTCACTTAGACTTGATGAACCCTCTGTGACATTGACTACTAAGCAGAAGCCTGAAGCGTTTGAAGGCGTAGGGGTAGTAGAAGCAGCAAGGGGTTCTTTAATACATCAAGTTGAGGTAAAAGAGGGGAAGATAGCACACTATAATATTATTGTACCCACACAGTGGAACTTAAGCCAAGGAACAGATAAAGAGCGAGGTGTAGCGATTGAGGCGATGGTAGGTGAGCGTAGTGTAGAGGAGGCATCTTTTATCTTTAGAAGCTTTGATGTTTGTTCTGTCTGTACGACACAGTAGTGTTCATATTGCGTTCATCTTTTGGATGTATAGTAAAATATTATTTTAGATTAAAGGATAGAAAGATGAAAAAATTACAAACTATTGTATTAGCAGGTCTTCTTTTTGGATTGGTAGAACAAGCATCAGCCATGGAGAGTGCAGAGGCACTCTTTACACAAAAATGTGCCATGTGTCACACCACGACACGTCCAACTGATAGAAGTCAAATGGTTGCCCCTCCAGTGATGGGTGTTTTAAATCATGTGAAAATGCGTTATCCTCATAAAGCAGATGCTGTGGCATTTATGGTTGATTATGTCTTAGAGCCTTCAAAAGAGAAAGCTGTTTGTATGCCACAAAAGATTGCACGTTTTGGTTTAATGCCTTCTCAAAAAGGTGCTGTAAGCAAAGAGGAGTTAGAGCGTATTACATCGTGGTTATATGACAATTATCCTCCAAAAGGGTTTAGAGGAAGAGGTCAAGGAAAAGGACAGGGTATGGGACAAGGAAACGGTCGAGGTCAAGGTATGATGCAAAGTGGAGGAATGTAGTGATGACTCCTACGCTACTCTTGCTTGAAGATGACTTGCAACTTAATGAAACAGTTAAACAGTTTCTTGAGCGAAAAGGGTATAAGGTCTATTGTGCATACGATGGACTTCAAGCTGAAGAGATAGCGTATGAGAAGCATATTGACTTAATGCTTTTAGATGTGAAAGTACCACAGTTAAATGGCTTTGATTTTCTTAAAGGGTTACGTGAAGCAAAAAAAGAGATGCCAGCTATTTTTATTACCTCCTTAAACAGTGTCGATGATGTAGAGCGTGGTTTTGAAGTGGGGTGCGATGACTATATTCGTAAACCCTTCGCTCTTAAAGAGTTGCTCATTCGTATTGAAGCCCTTTTAAAACGAACATTTGACACCCATCAGAGTGAAATTGTTATCTCTGAGGGGTTGGTATTTGACCATAAAGAGTTACGACTGCTTCGTAATGGAGAGGTGGTTTCACTCAAGACAAAAGAGTTAAAACTGCTCTCTCTCTTTTTACAACACCCCAATGAACTTCTCCCTTATGATGTTATCTATGAAGCGTTATGGGAGTATGGAGAGTCACCTAGTAGTGGCTCTTTACGTACATACATTAAACGGCTTCGGGCTAAAATGGGTAAAGAGCATATAGAGACCATTAAAAATATAGGGTATCGTTTTGTTACAGAGTGAAAAGCGTAGCCTTTTGCGTTTTTTGGTTATCTATTTGCTCTCTACATTTTTGCTTTTCTCCTTAGCATCGTGGATATTCTATCTGTTTGCTAAGCAGAATATTATTCAACAACAAGAGGAGATGATGAAGGTAGAATCAAACCATCTACTCTCTGAAATACGCCTACTTCATCAATCAAATGCTCCTATTTTGTACTATCCTGAGAATAAAACCATGCAATCAGCACTCTATGATATAGATAAACACTATATTTTTGGTACGCTCCCACCTACGCATCTACTCTATGAGAAAGAGGAGGGCGATACATTGCACTATGTGGTCAAAATGGAGCCTTACTACTTAGGAGGTGCTTACTTATTGGTTCAAAAGCCTATTGATAAACGTGCCATTGATGCCCTAGAGGAGCAGATACTCTTTTTTATGTTGGGTGCAGGGGTACTCTTTCTTATTTTAGGATACTTTTTAGGTCGGCTGTTTGTTGCACCTATGCGAGATGCCATTGAGCAGATGAACCAATTTATTCAAGATACCACACACGAACTCAATACACCCATTAGTACCATCTTAACCAATATTGAGATGCTTGATACCTTTGGGGGTGAAGAGCAGAAGAGTTGTGAGTTAAAACGGATAGAGATTGCCTCTAAGACACTGAGCCGTATCTATGATGACCTTACTTACCTCAACTTAAACCATCACTACCACCGTGAAGTGGTACGGGTTGATTTCTCTGGACTTCTTCAGGAGAGAATGGTCTATTTTAGTGCAATGATTGAAGCCAAAGGGTTACAAGTACAACGAGCCATTGCCCCTCATATTAGACACGATATGGATAGAAACGATGCCCTACGCCTTGTGGATAACCTCCTCTCTAATGCGATTAAATATAATAAGCAAAAAGGATTACTGCGTATGACGCTCACACAAGAGGTATTGGTGATTGAAGATAGAGGTATAGGAATGAAAAAAGAGATAATAGGGCAGATTTTACAACGCTTTAAACGTGCCAATAGCAGTGAGGGTGGTTTTGGTATTGGACTACATATTGTTTCACAAGTGTGTAAAAATTATGGTTTAACATTAGCCATTGACTCAGAAGAGAATAGAGGAACAAAAGTGAGGGTTTTATGGAAAAAATAGCCATTTTTTTACTGCTTTTTACCCTTGGAAGTTGGGGGGATTTACTAGAGCAGAAGTGTCTATGGTGTCATAAAAAAGAGCAAGTTCCTAGTGCCTTAATCTATAAACGCTATCTCCTACATGACTCAACCAAATCACGCATAGCCCACTCTATGGAGGTTTACCTAAAAGAGCCTCAAGAGGAACACTCCATTATGCCAAGACAATTCTTCTTAAAATTTCCCATGAAAAAGCCCCTCAATCTAGACGATGCTACATTAAAACGTGCCATTGATGCGTTTATTGAACGGTTTGATATACAAAAACGTTTACGTTTAAGAGGGGAGGATAATGAGGGTATGTTGCCCTAAAGGGAGTTAATATTATATTAATATTTAAAGTGTAGAATGAAGAAAAACTTATATTAAGGAATAGACAATGAAACAGTTCTTGCTTCTTTTAACCCTTGGTAGCTTCTCTTTATGGGGAGCTTCAACACCTCAGAGTTTGACCACACAAAAGTGTGCGAAGTGTCACCTCTTAACCACCCCATCATTTGAACAACTCTCTTCACTTAAAGCCCCAGCTATGGACGCTGTGGTATTTCATCTTAATTTGGCTTTTGAGACAGAGGAGGAGAAAAAAGCCTTTATTGTGGCATATGTGTTACATCCTCAAAAAGAGAAATCTGTATGTGAGTCCAATAAAGTAGCAAAATTTGGTCTGATGCCTTCACAAAAAGGTAGTGTCACGAAAGAGGAACTCTTCGTTATTGCTGATTATCTGTTACAAAACTACCCAGCAAAATCATTTGTGGGTATGATTAAAGAGGTACAGAAGAATGATAAGATGAATGCACTGCTTCACTCTCCTTTCTTACTCAATAGTGAGGGGCTTCCTCATATGACAAAACGTTTAATGCAGACATGGGACAAAGAGGCATTGGGCTTAAGCCCTGCACAAAAAGAGGCACTTTTGGTTGTGCGTAAAGAGACACTCTCTAAATTAAAAGAGATTAAAGCCTTACTTCAACCCTTAGAGGAGGAGGTTGTTGAGACGATGATTGATAGAGAGTCACCTAAGCGTTTAGAGCGTACATTGGAGAAGATAGCACGTTTAAAATTAGAAGCGACACGGGTGCATCTACACTGTATTGATAAGACAACACACATCTTAACACCAGAGCAAGTGGAGTACCTCTTTCCCTTCTGGGAGTAGTTCACATTCTGTCCATCTCTTTTGGGTACTCTACGCTGGTAAAATACTAGGAGTACCACAATGAAAATTATTCTCTTCTTCTGTTTTGTGACACTTTTTGGCTATGCTCAAACACTGCATAGCCTCATTGACTATGCTAAAAAGCATAGTACTATCTCAAAACAGAATCAATCATCTTTAGATTTGGCTGCACTCAATCGTCAAAATGCTAAAGCACAACAGTTTGGGGAACTCAATATCGTAGGCGATTACAATCACTACAATATTGAACATACCCTTGCCCCTTTAGTTCCTAGCTCTATTAGCTCAGGTACACCGGTGACAACCAGTAAAGATATCTACTCAGCAGGGCTTAGTTATACACTTCCCCTCTTTACAGGATTTGCACAGACACGCAGTGTGGAGATGGAGTCTATTGCGACGCAGATGAGTCATGCAAAAGTTAAACTCTCAACCCAACAGCTTATTTACAATATTCGTACACTCTATCTCTCTATTTTAGCACAAGAGGAGATATATAAAGCACAGCGTCAATACCGTTATGCTTTAGGACGTTTACGTAAAAAAGTAGCGTATGAGGTCAAGTTAGGTAAAAAAGCGAAAGTCGATTATCTTAAGGCTTCTGCTGATGAGTCAATGGCACGTACAAAAGAGGCACTTTTACGTGCAAACATTGAAGTGACAAAAGCCACACTCTCTGCACTTGTTGGAAAAGAGGTTGGCACGATTCAAAAAGAGAAAATCCACTTAAGTAAACCCCACTATAACTTAAAAAGACTCTATGAAAAGGCACAAGGACTCTCTAAGGTTGCTGTTGATGAGATGGCAGTCAAAAAAGCAGAAAAAGCTGTGCAGAAGAGTTATGCTATGAAATTACCTCAGGTAAACTTTAATGGCTATGTTGGAAAAAATTATGGTGAAGATATTCAGACACACGATTGGGACAATGAAACCCTTTGGCAAGTGGGTGTTAATGTGCGTTATAACTTAGTCGATTTTGGACAACGTAATATTGCCGTAGAGAAAGCGAAAGTAGCCAAGATGCAAGCTGGGTATCGTCTAGAGCAGACAAAACTTGATTTGAAAAAGCTTTTAAGACAAGGGGTTGCAAATGCCAATCAGACCTATGCTTCTTATCGTGGTAATCAGACACAGTATCGTCTATCGCTTGAGGCACAAAAGATTGAACAAGTACGTTATGAGAATGATTTATCAACCATGAATGACCTTCTGTTAGCACGAGCAAAAACGTGGTTAGCAAAAGCACAACTTATTGAGAGTAAATATAACTATCAAAAGAGTCAATACTATATAGAATATCTTATGGAAGAGGGAGTAACAAAGTGAAAAAAGTGGTAATAACAGTCATTGCTATTGCAGGTGTTGTGGCGTTAGGTATAAAGGGTAAGAGTCTCTTAGAGACACGTAAATCAGAAGTTGAAAATACACCACTGCCTCGTGTGGCACAAGTGAGTATTCCTGTGGTAAAGGCAAAAGAGGGCTATTTAGCACAATCTAAACACTATATGGCAGAACTTCTTTCAGAACAATCTATTCAACTCTCTACAAAGTTAGCAGGGTATGTGACAAAGATTGCTGTCTCAGAAGCAGATGTGGTGAAAAAAGGGGATACTTTAGTACTACTAGACTCCGTGGAGATTCGCTCTAATATTGCTTCACTACGTGCTACAAAAGCAACACAGCAGAGTGATAAAGCATTGGCTCAACGCATCTATGCACGTAATCAAAAACTCTATAAAATTGGAGGATTGGCAAAAGAGCAGTTAGAGGCATCAGCTGTTGTACTCAAAGCAAAGAGTTCTCTTTTAGAGAGTACCATTGAGAAGATAGCACAGTTACAAAACCAGTTGAACTATTTAGAGATTAAAGCACCATTTGATGGGGTTATTGACCACGTTTTACTTCATAAAGGAGATTTAGCCGTAGCAGGAAAGCCTATTGTGAGTATGAGTACACCTAAGCAGAAGTTGCGTTTCTCTTATGCACTCTCAGACCTCTCGTTTGTTAAGAGAGGAAATGGTGTCTTTGTAGAGGGGAAGAGAGTGGGTGAAGTTATCTCTTTATATCCTAGTAGTGCAAATGGTTTAGCTCAAGCTGAAGTGGCATTGAGTCAACCTTTGAACTATCCTCTTGGCAGTCGTTTTGATGTTGTGGTAGAACAAGAAAGAGTGTATGGGTGTCTTTTACCTACGAATACACTCATTCATAAGAGAGAGGGGACTTTCATTATGGTACAACATAAAAACCGTTTTGTTCCAAAAGCTGTTGAGGTGAAGAGGCAAAATGAGCAACAAGTTCTTCTTGAGCGTTGTCCTAAAGCGTTTGTAGCGTATGGGAATGAAGTGAAGTTAGCACAACTTCCTGTCTATGGGCAGATACATATTATAGAAAAACAGTAAGGAAGAAACAATGGCACAAGAGAACCAGACAACGTGGGTAGAGAAGATTCTTAAAAAACCCCATATTATTATCTCCTTTCTTGCACTTTTTATTATGGCAGGAATGATGGGATATGGGAAGATTCATAGAAATCTCTTCCCTAACTCAAACTATCCAGAAGTGGCACTTGTAGTGGTTGAACCTGGTGCAAGTGCAAAGAGTATGGCATCGAATATTGCTGTACCTGTGGAGGAGGAACTCTATGCTTTAGATAATATTCGTCGTGCCTACTCAACCACCATTGATGAGGTAACAGTCATTCATGCTGAGTTTGAGTATGAGAAAAATATTGATACAGCAGTCAATGATGTCACCAATGCACTCTCCAAGATTCGTGCAAAGCTACCTAAAGACATTAAAGAGCCTCAGATTATTAAGATTACAGAAGCAACAGCACCTGTTTTAGTCGTATCTCTCTCTGCACAGGAGGGGAGTAGCCTCTCGTTGGAAGATATTCGTGATATTGCTTCGGGTGATATTAAAGATAAACTCTTAAAAACCAAAGGGATAGCCAATGTGGATATCTTTGGTGGGTATGAAAAAGAGTTGCAGATTATTGTTCAGAAGAAGAAATTAGAGCAGTATCATCTCTCTTTAGATGCTGTCATTGCTACATTGCAAAAGAATGACAATGAGTATGCTGTTGGTTTTGTGAGTAATGAGGAGCATCGTTATCTTTTAAAATCACAAGGAAAAAGAGATAAGATTGAAGCATTAAAGCAACTTCCATTAACCAGTAGTATTAAGTTGGGTGATGTTGCGACTATCTATTTTGGGCATTATGAGAATAATTCAGCCTATTATGGAAATGGTAAACCAGCAATTGCCTTGTCTATTCAACGCTCTGTTAGTGCTGATGTGATTCAAACCATTAATAAAGTAGAGGAGATGCTCAAAAGCTTTAAAGCAGAGTATCCTAACATTCAATTTTCAGTGAGCGATACCCAAAAAGAGACCATTGAACAAAGTACAATGAATATGTTTGACTCTTTACGTGATGCGATTGTTATGTCTACGATTGTGGTTTTCCTCTTCTTAGCAAGTTTTAGACAAATTCTAGTGGTACTTGTGACCATTCCATTGGTCTACGCTTCAACTATTGCCTTGATGTGGCTTGTAGGTATTGACTTTAACGTGGTAACACTTACAGCTATTATTTTAGCCTTAGGGTTACTGCTAGATGACACCGTGGTGGTGATGGAGAATATTGAGAGGCACTACCGTGAGCTGGGTAAAGAGATTCACTCAGCTGTTTTTGATGGTACAAAAGAGATTATGTTTGCCGATTTAAGTGGAACTATTACCACAATGATTGCCTTAGCACCTATGCTGTTTGTTGGAGGGTATCCTCAAACGGTCTTTGCACCACTGGTTGGAACACTTCTGTTAGCACTTGTTGCCTCTTATGTTATCTCTATTGTGGCTGTACCTCTCCTTTCACTTCATATTCTTGCCATTGAGAACCCTATTTTATTAAAAGTAGAGGGGTGGTTTCATGCTGTTATTGGTAGAGCAAATGACACTATTCAATCATTTTTTGCCAATATGGTACGTGCGATTACTGCTTCAAAAGCGTTAGGGGTCTTCTCTGTGGTGGTACTCTTAGCACTCTTTGTTACTTCAGTGAAAATAGTGATGCCTGTGGTGGGACAAGAGTTAATGCCTCCTATGGATACAGGTGGAGTGAACATTAATATTACCACACAAGCGAACCTTCCTATTGAGAAGTCTGAAGAGATTATGGAAGCTGTTAATAAGATTATTAAAGACCAAGGAAAACTGCTTCGTATCTCTGGAAGTATCGGAAGTGAAGCAGGGGTGATGAGTATTGGTTCTGGTTCAGGAATTGACCACCTATCCATTGTAGCAACCTATGTTGACAGATATAAGAGAAAAAAAGATATTTGGGAGATTGCTCGTGATTTAAGAGAAGCAATTGTACAAATTCCTAATGTGAAATATTTAGATGTAACCCCTTATGGGGCGACTGCATTGGCGAGTATTCGTGCCAATGTTGATGCAAAGTTGAGTAGTTCAGATATCTATCAGCTTCAAGAGGCTGGACGTGCAGTAGAGGAGGCACTCTCTAAAACCAAAGGGGTGGTTTCGACTTCAACGACGTGGGATATGGATAAAGTGGTCTATAATTTAGAGGTGAATGAGGCTGAAGCTGTGAAGTATGGATTGAAACGTTCAGATATTACAGGTCAACTTCAACGTGCTTTACGTGGTGCACCTGTGGCAAGTTTTGCAAAAGCAAATGCGATGGATTATACTGTACGTGTTTGGTTACCTCAAGAGGAGATTAACCATTTTGATACCATTATGGGACTCTTAATAGATACGCCAAAAGGGAGTGTACCTCTAAAGCAGTTTGCCTCACTCTCTACAACCAAAGAGCCAAGTCTTATTACAAGAGAGGGGTTACAGTATACCTTAGAGGTTTATGGAAATCGTGAGAAAGCAGCTATCTCTCATATTATGGCAAACTTTGAAGCTCAACTTGAAAAGGTGCATCTTCCAAAGGGTGTTGAGTTAGAACAGATTGGAGATATTAAACAGTTTAAAGCCTCTGCTGAGCGTATGATTGGTGCGATTATTGTGGCTGTTGTTCTTATTTTCTTTACATTGATTGTGATGTTTGCTAACATTAAAATCTCATTGATGATTCTTTTCTCTATTCCTTTGACCATTATTGGGGCATCTTGGACAATGTTAACCATTGGCTATCACGTTTCAATGCCTGCAATGATGGGCTTTATGCTTCTTTCTGGGGTGATTGTAAACAATGCTATTTTGCTCATTCACTTTGCGATTGAACAGGTACAAGCAGGAATGAGTAAACGCGATGCGATGCTTGAGTCTATTAAAATTCGTACAAGACCTGTGTTGATGACAGCTTTTGCTGTAAGTGTAGGTATGCTCCCTGTTGCACAAGGTGCAGCGATTGGACTTGAGCGTTTAGCACCTTTAGGGGCTGTTGCGATTGGTGGACTGGTTGTAGGAACATTTATGACGTTGGTCTTTATTCCGATTGTCTTTATTTGGACAGTCAAAGAAGAGAAAATTTTGGAGATGTAGACTGGTGAAGTATTTAACAATATGGTGTATCGTTACACTCTCTCTTTTTTCTTTAGAAATTGGAGAGGTTCCTCCTTTGGTTTCACTGCAAGGTGAAGCAGGAGGAACAGTACTGGGTAAAGCGTGGAGTAGTCGTACGCTTGAGGGGAAAGTACATCTTCTCCTCTATATGGACCCTGATAAGGCAGATGAAACAGAGGTGCTTTTTAAGCGTTTAAGTCAGACTTCACGGAGTCTAAAAGGGTATAGCAGTGTGGCTATTATTAATCTTGAAGCAACATGGCTACCCAATAAGCTTATTGAAGCAAAATTACGAAAAAAACAGAAATCATTGAAGAATATGGTCTATCTTTTTGATAAACACCGTCTTTTAGTGAAACGATGGGGTTTAAAAGATAACGATGCGAATGTGATGATTCTTGACCCTAAGATGCGTGTGGTCTATGTTCATCATGGTACACTTTCCTCTTTAGAGGTTGAGAAGATTTTTCAAAAACTAGAAGCGACAGTGAAAAAAGGATAAGAGATGAATCAGACAAAAACAGAAAAGAAACAGATGAATTTTGAGGAGAAAAAGAAGATATCACTCTACTCTATTGTGATTAACTTTGTTCTCTCTTCTATTAAAATTGTTGGAGGTATGGTCTCAGGAAGTGCTGCATTAACAGCCGATGGGGTACACTCACTCTCTGATTTGGCTGCTTCATTGAGTGTTTATGTAGGGATTGTTATCTCCAATAAAAAATCAGAACTTTTTCCTCACGGACTCTATAAGGTAGAGAATCTTGTGGCACTTGTGAGTGCTTTTGCTATCTTCTTTGCAGGATATGAGATTGCTAAAGATGTCCTTTTTGGAGAGGCTTCACCTATTGAGAACCTTCCTGTGGCACTTTTGGTGATTGCTTTAACGGTGGCTATTACCTATCTCTATTCACGTTGGGAGAGAGTGAAAGCCATAGAGCTTAACTCACCAAGTCTTTTAGCCGATGCTGAGCATATTAAAGCAGATTTCTATACAGCATTGGTTGTTTTAGTGGGTGTATTGGGGCAATATTTTGGTTATCCACTTGTAGAGAAGATGGCTGTTGTTGTGGTTGTATACTTTATTTTTCATAGTGGGTTTGAGATTTTAAAAGAGGCAATTAAAGTTTTACTTGATGCTTCACTCGACCATGAGAGTATTGAGCAGATTCGTGCAATATTAGAAGAGGAGGAGAAGATTGAAGCGATTAATGCCATTACAGGACGTAATGCAGGAAGTTTTCAATTTGTCCAACTTGACCTCTCGTTAGCAACAGACTCTTTAAAAGAGGCTCATGAGATTGCACATACGATTGAAGATAAGATTAAAAAAGAGATGCCATTTGTAGAGAAAGTGGTCGTACATTACCAGTAGTTTATTGATTATGGTTTAGCATTCAACCCCTTATGAGGGGTTGAAGTAAGAGAGGATTAATCGTCTTCATTCTCTTTGTTTTCGTTTTCTTTCTCTCCTCCTTTATTTCCTTTCTCTCCATTTTGATGTGCCTCTTCTTGTGCATCACCTTTTCCTTTGTCTCCTTCACCACCACGCTCTAGGTTGTTACTATTTTCATTCTCTTCATTTTGAGGATAAAGTTCAGATTTATCTGTTAAAAGTGCATCGCCTTCTACATAACAACCATTTGTAACACCAGCATCTTTTAGTGCTTTGTCAAATGCCCAGTAGTGGTTATAGCTTGCATCTCTCATTTTTGTAAATCCTGCTTCAATATCATCAGCTTTAGATGTTTGAGCTAAAAGGATTTTTTCATTTAAATCTGTAATATCTGTTACTTCAACTTTACATCCAACAAGTAGTGCATCTGTTGGAGATTGAATACCCTCATCATAGAGTGAGTTGTAGAGTGATTGAATGCTCTCAATATTATACTCACCACTTGGCATTGTTTGGAATGCTAGTGTATCATTACTCTCTTGTTCGGAGATATTTGAGTCACTCTCTGTAAGATTGGTGACATCTGAGTTTGTAAGTTGGTATTTATTAACCATATCTTGAACCATAGCAATATGTTTGGTCTCTGAATTGTTTGCAACAGTATAGAGTGTTTCGAGTGTTGTACCATTGTTTTGTTGATGAAAAGAGTAAAGATTTGTATAGACATCATACGCAAGTTTCTCTTCATTTCCCATATAGGCAATAGCATCTTTTAATTCTGGTGTAAGGGTAGACATGGGTAAAGTGTTGATATCAAAATTATCTTTATCTCCTTTTCCTGTCTCTCCTCTTTCACCTTCATCACCTCTATTTGCATCTTGACCATCATGTTTAATTCTCCACTCATCAAGACTGTTTTCATAGTGTGTAATGGCTTGTGTTTCATCTACATCAATATGTCCATCGTTATCATGGTCAAGATGTGTCTGTAAAGTTGGGTCAAGTGTAAGAAGTGTTTCTTCATCTAAATCTTTAATATGTGTTTGATGGATAGACTCTAAGGTTTGGTGAACCTCTTGAGTAATGGTGATTCCGTTACTTGCATTGCCATCGCTATCAAGTGTTTGAAGTGTTTGTAAGATAAGAGTTGTTGTATTCTCTTCATCTCCTGAGAGGTCAGTAGGTGTAATGAGTCCATCTGTTTGAGGTGTGGCTGTTCCAAGAGTAAGGTTTCCTAAAGAGAGAGTGACTGTATCTCCTTTTTTATATTGGAAACGACCTTGTTCATCGGTTTGTCCTGTAATACCAGAAGAGGTTGAGTAGTCACATCCCTCTACGACGCTATCTACAAATGTTCCAGTTGATGTGGTTGCATCTGTGGCTCCCCCACCACATCCAACAAGTAGTGCTGAAGCTGTAATAGAAAGTGTTGTAAGTGTAAGTTTTTTCATAAAATATCCTTTTTGTTTTTTTTGAGAACATCTTCTCTTGGGAGAATGGTAAGATAGTTTTGTTAATTGATTGTTAGTTTGTCAAAAGAGAGTATAAACTCTACACGTTTTTTCTCAATATGAAGTTTCAGAGGAATTTTAAGGGTTTGTGAAAGTTTTTGCACAATATGTAGACCAATACCAATGCCTCGCTCACTCTCTTTGTAGAAACGTTCAAAGATACGTTTAGGCTGTTGTATACCGTAAGAGTCATTACTGATAGAGAGTTGTTTGTTTTGTAGTGAAATAGAGATATTTCCATTAGAAGTATTATATTTACACGCATTGCTTAAAAGATTATAGAGAATACGACTTAATGCTCCTTTGTCTGTTTCTATGTAGAGTGTATCTAAAAAGACATCCCATTGGAGGTAGTCATACATATTTTGAAAAAAATCAATCTGTTCTTGAAGGACGACTTGAAGGTCAAATTGTTCATCGTGTGAAGTAGAGGTGTTGAGATAATTATTGAGATTTTGATGGAGCATAGAGATGGTTTTTGCACTATGGGCAATACTCTCTATCTCTTCACTGTTGTTTGGAATCATTTTAATATTGAGTAAAATAGCACTTAATGGTGTATTGAGGTCATGAATAATATCTTTAATAAACATCTCTAATAATAAAAGTGCATTTCGAATAGGTTTTAAAATATAAAAGGCAAAAAGAATAGAGATAATAAAAGAGAAGAGGGAGAGAAGAATGAATTGTTGAAAGAGTTTATGGTGAATGGTATGGAGTTGTTGTTGATAGAGCTTATTGGAATAGAAGATTTTCATTTGGGTTTGATTTTGTTCATTTCCCAAAGAGAGAGGAATAATCATATAATGCTCTTTTTGATTTTCCAAAAGTGTATAAAGAGGAGGGGTTTGTTGAGGATTAGAGGTGATGAGGTCAATATCAAAACGGTCATCATCTAATGAAAAACTGTAATTTTTCATCTCTAAAAGGAGTTGGTCATCAAGGTGTCTCTTCTCAATATGTTGATAGTGATAAAAAATAAAACTAAGAAAAAACTCAATAACAAAAAAGAAAAGAATAAAGGCTTTGAGTAGAGACTCTTTTTCAGATAATTTTATAACCAACTCCTCTAATGTTTTTAATCTCTACACCATACTCTTTTTTCAGTTTTGCAATATTCACACGAAGAGCGACATCGGAGGATTTTTCTAAATGCTCCATCAATCTCTCTTTGGGTACAGGATTGGGTTGATGGGTTAAGAGGGTGATAAAAAGATGTTTTAATACTTCTCCCATAGAGAGACGTTGCTCTTGAAAGTAGACCTCTTCACGCTTTAAGTCAATACGGTACTCCCCATAGTGAAGCATCTCTTGTATCTGATGGGTTTTTGCTTGAATACGAATAAGCAGTTCGTCTGGGTCAAAAGGTTTTTTAATGTAGTCATCAGCACCTGCTAAAAATCCCTCTTTGATACTTTGTATGTCTTGTAAAGCACTAATGATAATTGTGGGTGTATGGTCTTGTGCTTGACGAAGACTCTCTAAGAGTTCTAAGCCATTTAAAAGAGGAACATTAATGTCAAATAGGTAGAGAAGATATTTTGTTTGGTAACTTAATTCAACAGCCTCTTCACCATTTTTTGCCCAATCAACACAATATCCCTCTTGTGTTAAGAATTTTTTGAGTGTTTTTGCTAAATTAGGGTCATCTTCTAAAAGTAAAATCTTAGTCAAAGGTTACTCCTATACTTAAAGAGAGTTTTTGAAAGGACTCTTCTTGACTATGTACTCTTCTATATTCCATAGATAGGGTATAAATAGGGGAGAGTTGATAGCTTTGATACCAACTAAAAGCATGATAATCAGGCATATTTTGATAGAGAGCATTTTCATAACTTAATGAGAGTTCGGTATAGCTTCGTGGTGTCCATTGATAGGTTGTTCCAATGGAGTGGTTTCGAATATTTTGGTAGTCGATGGTGTAGTTAGGGTTGTAGGTCTCTCCACTTTTTGTATAGGAGAAATAGTAAAAGAAACTCTGTTTTTCATTATATTGATAACTCTCTCCTATGATTACAAAAAAATCATTCTTTCGTTTGGTCTCTTTCTCTTCTGTTTGAAGTGAGGCAAATTTTGTTCCAAAAGAGAATTGTGTGTTGAATTGATGAGAAGGAAGGCTGTATGAGAGATAGTAATAGTAATCTTCTTCAGCATTATCATTGAGACTCTCATTGTTGGTTGCAAAGGTAAAACGCCATTGGGAGAGAGAGTAGGAGAGGGAGAAGTTTCTTACATTATGGTGTTTTGTATTTTTCTCTTGAAAAAAGAGAGATTGGGTTACTTCTAATTGTATATATCCATTAATATGTTGAGGTGTAGCACAACCATATTGATTGACAATGGCATCTAATGAACTTTGAGGACAAATATCATGAAGATTATCAATACCATCCATATCAGTATCATAAAATCCATAGAGTAAAGAGGTTTGAAAGGTCATAATGGTAAAAAGATAGAGAAGATGTTTCATTAAGGTCTCCCCATAGAGTGTGATTGGTGAATGGGGCGTGTAAGTATAGGAATATTAGGACGATTGACGGTAAAGCCTCTTTCCGATTCTAGTGTCTGGCGTAGTTTTAAAAGAAGTGCTTTTCTTGAAGCTTGATTTTTTTGACGTAATTTTACTTTTAATTGGTTCATTGCAACCCTTCGATTGATAGTATGGTTATATTGAATTTCATGAATGAGTGCCTCAATAGAGAGTTGACTAAGTGGTATCTCTTCAGCAAGAACTGTATGGAAAAGAAGAAGTAGAAAAATAAAAAAATAGTGTTTCATCACCCTCTCTTTTTGGCATCTAATTTTTTAAGATAAAAATCATACCATAGTTTTGTTAGTATAGTGTTATGCTTTGAGTGGCTGTTACCCTCTGTGCTTTCTTTAGAAAAATGAATCTCTATTCATTTTAACTTAAGTTTACTTTACATAAAATACTGAATAGCTATTCATTTTAAAAGGAGAAGTCATGGGAATCGACAATCAAGATTCGGTAAAAAGCCTGTTTACTGCACAGAGTGCAAAGGTAGATACCAACAAAGGTGATGCATATTATGAAGCATTATATGCACAGTGTAGAGAGAGGTTAGATGAGCTTAAAAAGCTTGAGCCATTAAACAATAGAATGGACTTTAAAGAGAGTATTGAAGATGAGGGTCTTGAGAGACGTGACTTCTTAAAGTGGGCAAGTGCTACAACTGCTATGTTAATGTTGCCTGCATCATTTACACCTCTTGTTGCTGAAGCAGCTGTTTTAATGAACCGTTTGCCAGTGGTATGGATTGAGTTACAAGATTGTGCTGGAAATACAGAAGCACTACTTCGTTCAGATGGTCCAAAAATTGATGAGATTATTTTAGATATTATCTCTTTAGAGTTCAATGAAACACTCCTTGCTGCTTCTGGTCACCAAGCTGAGAGACAACTTGAAGATGCCATTGAACACTTTAAAGGGAAGTACCTTCTCTTTGTTGAGGGTTCTGTTCCTATGGGAATGGATGGACAGTATGGAACCATTGGTGCTACGGGTGAAACATTCCACGACCACCTTCAGCGTATTGCTAAAGATGCTGCTGCTATTGTTGCTGTGGGAAGTTGTGCGACATTTGGTGGTATTCCAGCAGCTGCTCCAAACCCAACAGATGCAAAAGGGGTCATGGATGTGGTTTCAGGTAAACCTATTATTAACATTCCAGCGTGTCCTGCAAACCCATCAAATATGGTAGGGGTTATTCTCCACTATGTTTTAACTGGAACACTTCCAGAGCTTGACTCTCTTTTACGTCCTAAATTTGCATTTGGATACAGAATTCACGACAACTGTGAAAGACGTGCACACTTTGATGCAGGTGAGTATGTTGAAGAGTGGGGTGATGAGGGTGCAAAAAATAACTTCTGTCTCTATAAAGTAGGGTGTAAAGGTCCTATGACATTTAACAACTGTTCAATTGTTCGTTATAACGAAGGTGTCAACTGGCCAGTAGGAGTTGGACGTGGATGTATTGGGTGTAGTGAGCCTGATTTCTGGGATAAGTATGCCTATGAAAGACCTATGGCAAATGCCAATATTAAAGCACCAACAGGTGGTGTTGAGAAGACTGTTGATGAGTTTGGTCTAGGACTACTTACAGCAGCAGGTGTAGGAATAGCAATTCACGCAGCAGCAAGTGCCGTTGCAGGAAAAAAAGATAACCAAGCAGGAGAAGCATAATGGCAAAAAAACATATTATTGTTGACCCGATTACAAGAATCGAAGGTCACTTAAGGGTTGAAGCAATCATTGATGAGAATAACAAAATTGTAGATGCCTACGCATCATCAACAATGTTTAGAGGTATGGAGACCATTATGAAAGGGCGTGACCCTAGAGATTGTGGTTTGATGGCAATGCGTATTTGTGGTGTTTGTACAGGAACACACTACCAAAGAAGTATTGAAGCAGTAGAAGATGCTTTCAATGTGACCATTCCTAAAAATGCACGTTTGGTTCGTAACCTTATTCAAGGTGCATTGTATGTTCACGACCACTTGGTTCACTTCTATCACCTTCACGCACTTGACTTTGTTGATGTGGTTGAAGCAACAAAAGCAGACCCAGCAAAAACAGCACAAGAGGCTGTAAAGTGGGCAAAAGCTTCTGGACACAAACCATTTATCTCAGCTGAGGCTGACTTTAAAGCCGTTCAAGATAGACTTGTGAAGTTTGTCAAAGAGGGAAGATTGGGTATCTTTGGTAATGGGTACTGGGGAAATCCTAACTACAAACTAACACCAGAGCAGAACCTTATTGGTGTGACACACTACCTTAAAGCACTCGATATTCAAAGAGACCTTGCAAAAATGCAAGCGATTTTTGGTGGTAAAAACCCACACCCACAAAGTATTGTTGTTGGAGGGGTAACATGTGTTCAAGACATTAAAAACCCTGCAAGAATTGCACTCTTTAAGACACTTTTAAAAGAGGGTAGAGAGTTTATTAAGGGTGCGTACCTTCCAGATGTCTATATGGCAGGAACAATGTATGCTAAAGAAGCAACAGATAAAGATGCAAGTTATAAAGGTGTTGGTGGTACAGGTGCTGGTATCTTGAACTTTATGAGTTATGGTGACTTTAAGTTAGACGATACAGGATTCTACCACGCTGAAAACCTTCTTCCTGCTGGTATTGTTATGGGTGGAGACCTCTCAAAAGTGTATGATGTTGATGCAACAAAAATTGCAGAAGATGTTGCACACGCTTGGTATGAGGGAACAGGAAAACCAGAACACCCTTATGAGGGAACAACCATTCCTAAATATACAGGGCTTGAGAAAAAAGATGATGGTTACGCTTACTTAAAAACAGACGAGAAGTACTCTTGGATTAAAGCACCAGTATATGATGGACATAAAATGGAAGTAGGACCTCTTGCTCGTATGGTTGTCGGATATGCAAAAGGTGATAAGAGAATTACAAAGTATGTTGGAAACTTCTTAAAGCGTTCAGGATTACCTATTGAAGTACTCTTCTCAACAGTTGGACGTACAGCAGCACGTGCCATTGAGACAGAGATGATGGCTGATGTGATGATGGACTGGGTTGATGAGTTGGCAAAAAATGTGGCAATGGGTGATGACTCTACATGGACAGAGTTTGACTTTGACCTTGTCTCTAAAGAGTGTAGAGGTGCAGGTATGGCTGAAGCACCAAGAGGAGCATTGGGTCACTGGATGGTGATTAAAGATGGTAAAGTGAAAAACTACCAAGCCATTGTACCTTCAACTTGGAATGCTGGACCACGTGATGAAAAAGGTGAACTCGGAGCGTATGAAGCAGCACTCATTGGAACAAAAGTGGCTGACCCTGAACAACCACTAGAGATTATCCGTACTATCCACAGTTTTGACCCTTGTATTGCTTGTGCTGTACACGTAGTGGATACACAAGGTAAAGAGTTAGCTGTTTATAAAGTTGACCCTAACTGTGCATTCTAAGGAGTCTGTTATGCAGAAAACAGAATATAAACGTGTAAAACGTATGACCCCAGTGATGAGAATCATTCACTGGGTCAATGTTGTCTCTATGATAGTGGCTATTGCTACGGGGCTTTATATTGCAGCTCCGTATTATCAGACATTTATGGCTGATGATGCAGTCGATAAGTATGTGATGGCGTGGAATAGATGGGGACACTTTATGGTGGCGATTATTTTTGATGTGACCTCTATTGTTGTGGCATACCTCTATTTCTTCTCTCGCTTTGAACAGCCATGGAGAAAAGTTGTACCTACGGGAGCAAACATTAAAGAGTTTTTTGCTGTATTGAAGAACCTTGTGACACTCAATCGTACAAAAGAGTTTGATTCAACACACGCAGATAGCTTTAATACGGTCTACTTTACGGTGTTTCATATCCTCTTAGCGTGGATGCTCATTACAGGGCTTCAACTCTATGTTCAAATCTTCCCTCATGGAGATAGTAGTATTGGAACATGGTGGCCAAGTATGCTACACTTAGCAACAGACTGGTCACTGCCTGTGAGTTCGTGGATTATGGGTTCAACTGCAACAGGAACCAATGTAATGGATGTTCGTATTGTACACCACTACACTATGTGGTTTATTATTGTTTGGGTTGTGTTTCATATTTACTATCAAGTATGGAGAACTATCTTCTGGAAAGAGGGTGATATCTCTATTGCCTTTGGTGGTGATAAGTTTGTAAAGGTCGATAAAGAAGCTTAGGCTTCTTTATTGTATGGTTTAGAGATGTCTAAAACAGTAGCACTCATCGGTATGGGGAACATTATGTTCCACGATGAGGGTGTCGGTACCTACCTAGCAAAATATATTGAAGCAAATTATGAGATTCCTGAAAATCTAGAAGTTGTAGATGGTGGTCTTTTAGGCTTCTCTTTAATGACCTACTATCAGTCATTTGATAAGATTCTCATTGTGGGAATTAACTCTAAAGAGGGTCAAGCTGGAGAGATTTTTCGCTATTCAGGTGAAGAGATGATGGCAATGGGTGCAACACGTCAAACAGCCAATGAGGTGGAGCTTACTATGATGTTAGAGATTTGCTCTTTTCATGAGTCTATGGGAGAGGTGGAGTTGGTTACCATTATTCCTGAAGATATTATTGATGTTGCAAATGGTTTAACCCAAACCATACTTAAGCGTATGCCTCTACTGTTAGAGCAAACACTTCAAGCATTAAAAGATGATGGTATTGTCTTAGTACCAAAAGAGCAGAGCCTCTCTTTTGAAGAGATTATCCATCAAACAGCAAACCCTATGACCCAACGTATCTCATAGGTGGTGCTATATAGTACACAGCCAGAGAGGAAGTCATCTGTATTTTATCCAAAACAAAATGCAATAACCTCCTTTTTTGCACAGACTTTTCTTCTCTGGTTGTGTAGTAGATAACCCCAAAACTTTTCTAAACAAAGGTAACAGAATGTATTTTATTTTTGAAATCAGCTTCCAGAGTAATAAGCACTATATGAAAGCGTTAATTGACGCATACGCTAAAGAGGTAGAGATGGAGGTGGAGGTCGTACAGACTGCTGAATTGATTGCCCTTATTTTTCAAGAGGGTGACACAAAAATTGAGTCTTTTCTTCTAGGTTTAGATGCACGTTTACCTGCATCACTCTATTTAGGAAAGAGTAAGCACTATTTTAGCCAGACAAAACCCCCTTATGTAGCCATCACACCCTTTGAAGTTCCCTTAAATATCTCATTGTGTCCAAGTTGTCAAAAAGAGATGTTCGATGTGAGTAGCCGTCGATACTACTACCCCTTTACTTCTTGTAGGGCGTGTGGAGGACAACACCCTTTTGTCACCTCTTACCCTTATGAACGAAAAAACTCTACCATGAAGTTTCTTGTGCCTTGTGCCTCTTGTCAAGAGGAGTTAGAGAAGAATCCCTTAAGAGCCTCTTACCCACTTATCTCTTGTATTGAGTGTGGTATTACAGTAAAGATGAATGATAAAAAATCAGAGCGTTACGCCAATGACAAAGGGAGTTACCGTAAACTCTTTGAGGTGAGTGCAGGGGCATTAAAAAAAGGTAAGAGTGTTTTAATGAAGACACTCAATGGGTATCGTAAGTTTTATGCACCATCAGCTGATGTGGTAAGTAGTGAAACAATGGTTTTAATGAATGATGCCAATGCTTTAAATAAACATATGATGATGGTGACACAGGAGTTTAATGCCCTTTTGAGTATTGAAAGACCTATTGTGCGTGTCTCTACAAAGAGTGATGAGATGAAAGCCTACTTTGGGTCAACAGCACTCTTGAAGTATCCAGATGATGGCATGACGATGCTTTTAGCAAGAGAGTGTATGAATGCTGGACTCTCTTATCTCTTCTTTGAGGAGGCATCGAGTCAGAGTGAAGCAGACTTCTTAGTCGATTTTGATATTCCTATTCAGACACAAAAAGATACCAAAATTTTTATTAATCAAGATAGACACTTTTTTATCACTGGAGAGCGTATTGTCTACCCTGCAAAAGTAGCAACCTATAAAGAGGTTGTGAGTGTGGCACACGGTTTAGCTGGGGTGCAACAAGGAGATGGTATTTTAATTGATACGCTTAGTCGTTTCTCTACAATGGATACACCTCAAGTAAATGTTTTACAAGGAGAGCCATTTCAGAGTGGACACTCCAATGAACGCCACTTTGAAGGGTATCAATCTGCTATGCTCTCTATTTTAGCTGAGCATCAACAGTTACAAAAGAAGGCTGTGGGTATCCATTTTGACTCCTCTCTTTACTTCTTGTACTACAATGCAAAAGAGGTCATTAATGTCGTACCTCCTAACCCTTTTGATGCAACCAATATGTTTGAACATATTGCTACGCTTCGTGAAGGGTCTGACCGTTTGGTGGAGAATTACCAAAAAGCTTACCCTAAATTGTCTCAACGCTTAAGTACCCTTGGAGAAGATGCAGACCTTTTTAGAGTTACAGCGATGATGTTAGGGTTAAAAGATGAGAGTTTTGAGGGTATCTCAGCAGAGGCACTGAGTTTCTTAGGAAAGGGAGGGATTCAGATTGATACCCGTGTAGAGAATAACCGTTTTGATAACTATGCTTTTTTAGCAAGTATTATGAGTTATCAGCTCGGAGGGGTTGAGAGTACACTTATTGCATATAGTATCTATGAATCTTTTGGTGACTATATTGGTGAGATTATTTCACAACTAATGGAGAAGACAGGTGCTGTAACCATTACCCTCTCTGGAGAGACCTTTGCAAACCAAGCACTCTATGCAAGGATTGAGCGTCATTTAGGAAGACGAACACTGCTTTATCCGAAGAACTATCCTATTGGGTGTGAGTCTGATGTGCATGGGGGAATCTTTTTATAGGCACTTTGTTATAATGCGATAGATTTTTATAAAGGTTTACTATGTTCTATTTTTTACTACTCTATCTTCTGTTTTTATACTTTAAGTTAGCACGTGTGCATAAAAAAGAGGAGGGGTTAAACCCTCTTTTTCTCTTGAGTCATAGTGTGATGGCACTGTGTGCTGTATGGCTTTATTGGTATGGCTTTACACACTATGCATGGTGGAGTGTTTTAGGGGCATCTTTACTCTTTTTTATTATAGCAGCACTCAATATTACAGCCATTCAGTTGGGTATTTTCAAAGATGGACAACCTCTTTTGGGTATTACAAGACTCTATCGTCTTATGCCAATTCTATCAGTAGTGGTGACATTGGGTATTACGGGTATGGTACTTCTGTAAGATTGTGACGTATGAAATTTCTCTAAATGGACGTGTACAAGGGGTTGGGTTTCGCCCCTTTGTCTATAAAATAGCTTTGAGGTATGGTTTAAAAGGAGAGGTCTTTAACCACTCTTTAGGGGTGAGCATACGGATAAATGCTACCAAAGAGCAGTGTGAAGCATTTGTAAAAGAGCTTAGAGAGCATCTTCCTCCTTTGGCTTCTATTGAGAGCCTTACCATTCAAACAATCCCTTCCCAATCTTTTCAGAGCTTTTCAATTGTACAGAGTCAAAAACACGAAACGGTTAATACCGTTGTACTTCCCGATACAGCACTGTGTAAAGCGTGTCAAGAGGAGCTATTTGACCCTCAAAATCGCCGTTTTGAATACCCTTTTATTAACTGTACTGATTGTGGAGTACGCTACTCTATGATGTATCAACTCCCTTACGATAGGGATTTGACCTCTATGAAGTTCTTCTGTTTATGTTCAGCGTGTCAAGAGGAGTATGACTCACCTCTGAATCGTCGTTACCACGCTCAGCCTATTGGGTGTTGGGAGTGTGGTCCAAGACTCTATCTGCTCTCTAATAAAAAGAGAGAAGAGAAAGAGGCACTTAAAAAGGTGGTTGATGCCCTCTTAAGAGGTAAAATTGTTGCCATCAAGGGGGTTGGAGGGTATCATCTTATGTGTGATGCTTTCAATAAAGAGGCGATTGTAGCCTTAAGAGAGAGAAAAAGACGACCTAAAAAACCTTTTGCTGTGATGCTCTCCTCTTTAGAAGAGGCTGAGCGTTATGGGGAGCTTTCTTTGGAGGAGAAGAGGCTTTTATGCTCAAAAGAGCGTCCTATTGTCTTAGTGAAAACCAAAGAGAATCAAGACTCTCCCTTAGCCCATCATCTTCACTATGGATTAGACCATATTGGTATGATGCTTCCATATACGGCACTACATCTACTACTTTTGAAGCATTTAGGGCGTCCTGTGGTGGTTACCTCAGCAAATCGTAGTGGAGAACCCTTAGCGACCACAGAAGAAGAGATAGAAGCATTAGCACCCCTTTATGACCTCTGTTTGAGTCACAACCGTGATATTGTAAATGGGTGTGATGATAGTGTGGTGATGGTGGTAAAAGGTAAAGAGATACTTTTACGTGGTGCAAGAGGGTATAGACCCCTTGAGATAACCCTCCCTTTTACACTCAAAGAGCGACGTTTTGCGTATGGGGCAAATCAGAAGAGCAGTATCGCTTTTGCAGAGAAGAATAGAGCCATTCTCTCCCCTTATCTTGGAGGGTTAGAGACACTCTCCTCTTTGGTCTATTACCGACAGACACAAGAGCGACTGAAAAAACTCTATGGCTTCTCTTTAGAGATGCTTTTTTATGATGCACACCCTCAGTATGAGTCAACCAAAGAGGCACAAGAGACCCTACGAAACAACCCTCACTTAAAAGGGAGAGCTGTCTTTCACCACTATGCACATATTCTTTGTGTGATGGCAGAGCATCAGTTACATCAGAAGGTATTAGGGGTTGCTTTTGATGGGACGGGCTATGGCGATGATGGGACACTTTGGGGAGGAGAGTGGCTTGTGTCTGATTTTGAAGGGTATGAGAGGGTGGCTCATCTAGACTCCTTTAGACTTCTTGGAGGTAAAAAAGCCATAGAAGAGCCTTGGCGTATAGGACTCTCTTTACTCTTTGGGGCGTATGAGAAAGAGGAGGCACTCTCAAAGGTAAAAACCTATCTTCCTCAGGTGAGTACTTTTGAGCAAAACAATGGTTATAAGATGTGGGAGCGAGGTATGAATGCACCATTAAGCTCCTCTATGGGAAGACTCTTTGATGGTGTAGCATCTTTGTTGGGTTTAGTGACCCATCGAAGTTATGAGGGGGAGAGTGGACTCTTGCTGGCTTCTTATTATAGCAATGAGGTAGAGGGGCATTACCCCTTTAGTTATGAGAATGGGGTTATCTCTTGGAGAGAGATGCTAAGAGCTATGTTAGAAGAGGAGCAGAGAGAGGTGGCTATTAGTAAATTTTTTCATACGATTATTGAGATGATAGCTGTTGTCTATGAACCTTTTGATATGCCTCTTGTTGCTACGGGGGGTGTCTTTCAAAATAGGGTACTTTTGGACTCTTTGTTGGAGCGTTTTCCTTTGGTCTATCTTCCTCAAAAAGTCTCTCCTAATGATGAGGGGATTGCATTGGGACAATTGTGTGCAAACCCTTTTCATACTTAAGGTTTTTTGGCTACTATTGTAAAAAAGTAAAAGGAGCCAAAATGGCAGTACCAGAAGATGTAGGATGTAGTAATGAGAGTTGTGTTGATGCACCAAAGTGTCAGCGTACGGTTATCTATAAAGATAATACAGCAAGAGAGGTAAAGAGTTTTGGTGGTACCCCAGATAAGGGGTGTGGAAAGTTTCTTCCTCTTAAAGAGAAGTAGAAACCTTTAGCGTCTCTGCTTTAGAGGCGTTTTACCTATCTCCTCTAAGAAGGTTGTGGCAAAAGAGCCTTTAGGAAGATAGAAAGAGAGTGTGAGTTTTTGACTACTCTCTTCATAGCTTGTCTCAACCTCTTTTGGCCAAATCCACGCAAAACGTCTATCTCCTCTAAGTGTATTGAGTTCATCATCATCAAAAGGTTCTTCTAAATGACGTGCATCACTTTGAGAACGGAGTGCATTGTCACCACACAAGAGTCCTGTTGGAGAGATAGCTTTTTGTTCAAAGCGTTGAGATGCCTCTTGCATATCTTTGACCATAGAGAACTTTCCATAAGGGTAGGGCATAACCACATCACCTAAGAAGAGTTTAAAGAGGGGAGTCTGTTTTTTTAACACTTCAACCAGTGGTGCAGGGTAGCGAAGTTTTTTGGTTGCCTCTTTGATGCTAAAGTGTGTAATGGTATGTGAAATTTTAACCCTTTGTGTGAGCCACTGGTTAAAGAGAAAACTCTGATAGGCAGAGACAAGTAACTTCTCTCTGCTCCCTTTTAACTTCTTTCCACTAAGGGCTAACTCTTTTCCTTGTTTGTATGACTCTCCATCTTCTCCAAATCGTTGATAGCCATAGTAGTTTGGAATCCCTTTTGTCTGCATCATGGTTGCTGTGGTGTGGAAACGTTTGGCACTCTTTGGGCTAAGGTGATGCAGAACAATCTTAAAGCGATTTCCTTTTAAGTGACCAATCTTAATGGCTGACTTATGGTAGGTATGCTCTAAAATTTCTACTCTTGGGGTATCGAGATTTTTCAGAAGCTCCTTTTGGGCTTGTTTGGGGAGTGAGAAGTATTGAATGGTTGTGGCACTCTTGTCTTTGAGTCCAGCATAACCAATATCTCTCTCTTGTAATCCAGAGGCTTTGGCTAAGACGGTAATGAGTTTCCATGTACTCATATTGGTCTTTTTAATCTTTAAAATTAAGAAGTTCCCACTGTTACTAAATGGATAGAGGGGTATCTCCTCTACGAAGAAACGTTCAACACTCTGTTGAAACTCAAAGGAGATAGGGTCGTGATTGTAAGCGTATTGTTTGATATGATTCATAAAAAAGAGTATAGCTAAAAAGTGCTATTAACCACATTTACCTGGTGCACACTTCATCCCTCCACATTTACCCTCTAGTTTACTCTTGATACTTCCTGATTGCATACTATCGAGCATCTGTTGTGTCTCTTTTGGGTGCATAATGAACTGATACCCCTTATAGAGTGTATAGAAACCATAAAGAATGACCAACATAGAAGCGAGTTTCATCATCGTACCACGAAGAGAGCCTTTTTGTAAAAATTTGGTAATAGCACCTAAGAAGAAGAGTGCTGGAATGGTGGCTAAACCAAAGGTTGCCATGACAATTGCACCCCAAAGAGGGTTAGCTGTACTGGCTGCAAAAATGGCAAAGGAGTAGACCAATCCACACGGAATAATACCATTGAGCATTCCTAGAAGAAAGAAGCTCTCTAGGGAGCTATTTTGAATGAGTTTTTTAAAACTTCTTTGAAACCATTGGTTTTTAGAGATGGAGAGTTCAGCTGAGCTAAGAAATTGAATATTTCCGACTAAAGAGAGTCCAGCAAGAAGCATTAAAATACCCGTTAGAACAAAGAGTACCCCTTTGGTGGTAGGGGTAAAGGCAATGGCACGCCCTAATAGACCAAACATCGCACCTAAAATGGTATAGGTGGTGACACGACCAAAATTATAGGCTAAGTGGGAGGCTGTTTGGCGTACCCAGCTACTCTTTTGGTCAATTTTTGTAGAGCTATATGCAACAACAATCCCTCCACACATACCAATACAGTGTCCCACACTCCCTAGAAATGCTGTGGTTAAGATAATGACTAAATCAATATTGTTCATTTTTTTCTCTTTTTGATACAATCATAGTATTTTTTTGTTAAAATGGTGTTAAGAAAAAGGGTAAAAATGACAATGTTTAAAACAATCAAGCGTGGTGTGATGAAAATGTTTCGAGAGTTTTTGGTCTATCACCATAGCTCTTTAGAGTTTCGTGCAAAGATTCTCACACTGGTTGTCTCTTCTAATGGGGAGATTTGTGCGTGTGAAGAGAGGGTTTTAGAGGAGATTGCTCACCGTATCTATATGGAAGATGATGATAGAGCAACACTCTTAGTCGATACTGTCTATGAGTACCATCATAAGATTGTTACCAGTAATGGGTTAGAGTTTGAACATCTTGTACAACACATTGCCCAAGAGATTAAAAAGGTGAAGCGTTTTTGTAATAAAATAGCTATGTCAGACCTAAAGGCACTCCATGAATGTACCAGCCAAGAGGATGAAGAGGCGTGGTTGTTTCAAGAGCGTATTTTAGAGTTTTTAGAGTCATTACAAACAGAGTGTAAGGAGCGTATATGAGCAGTGGATGGGGATGTCAATTTTTAGGACATCATGGTGATGAGAAGGAGTGGTGTTTAAAGTTACACCATCGCTGTAACCCAGGGTGTAAAGGGTGTATTATTGCAGGACAAGTGGCATTTTCACAACCTAATATCTCTGAAGAGCAAGCACGTAAAGTCAAAAAGCGTAGCGATAACCCTCTTGCGCGTTAAGCAATGAGCCAAGAGGTAGGTTCAAAGAGTTGCTCTGTTACAGGGAGTGCTTTCCACCCTTGAGGGGTGAGATACATCATTTTGTTTCCAAAGTAACCAATGAGATACTTCTCTAAATAGAGAGGAAATCCTCCAGAGTGAAGCATCTCAAAGAGTTTTTCAAAAGATTCAGGTGTGGTATAGCCATCAAACTCAAATTGATGAAGTGCAATTAAAGAGGCGTGTAGCCTCTCGTTGTGGTAGAGTTTGGGTGTGAGCATATAGTAAGCAGGGTAACTCACAGCAGGGTTCTCTACAAGTGTTGAGATAAAGAGTTTCTCTTTTTTTTGCATCATACTTTCTCTTTTTGACGCTTAGCATAGAACGCCTCTTTAAAGGCATCAAAACGTTCCTCTAAAATCGCTTCTCTCATCTGTTTCATTAAATCTAAATAGTAATATAAGTTATGAATGGTTCCTAGTCTAAAGTAGGTAATCTCCCTTGCACGGTAGAGGTGACGGAGGTAGGCACGAGAGTAGGTTTGACAGACCATACAGCCACACTCTGGGTCAATAGGTGATTCATCGGTGGTGTAACACGCTTTTTTAATATTGACTTTTCCAAAAGAGGTAAAGAGTGTGCCATTTCTAGCATTACGTGTAGGCATCACACAGTCAAACATATCAACCCCACGCGAAACATTCTCTACTAAATCCTCAGGGGTACCTACACCCATCAGGTAACGGGGTTTATTTTCAGGCATAAATTGTGTGGTCCACTCTACGGTGTCATACATATCTTGGTTGGCTTCACCTACACTCAAACCCCCAATGGCAAATCCATCATAATCTAATGCACAAAGCTCTTTGGCTGATTTTTCTCTAAAGGCTCTGTCTGTCCCCCCTTGAATGATGGCAAAGATATTTTGCTCTACACCCACCCCTTGGGCTTGTTTCTCTCTAAAGTAGGCAATAGACTCCTCTGCCCAACGTGTCGTACGCTCAATAGAGGCTTGAATACGCTCTTGTGTCGCAGGAAGGGCAACAAGGTCATCTAGTATCATCATAATATCTGAGCCAAGGTTGTGTTGAATGTCTATAACTTTTTTAGGGGTAAAGTAGTGTCTGCTTCCATCAATATGACTCGCAAAGGTAATGCCCCCTTCGTCTATTTTGACATTGTTGGACAAGGAGAAGGCTTGAAAGCCCCCTGAGTCGGTGAGAAACGATTTTGGATATTTGGTAAAGCCGTGAAGTTTTCCCATTTTAGCCACCACTTTATCATTAGGGCGTAGGTACATATGGTAGGTGTTAGCCAAGATAATTTGTGGTTGAATAAAGGTTGCTAAATCTAAAGCATCAAGTGCTTTGACTGCACCAACTGTGCCTACTGGCATAAAGACGGGGGTTTGTACGGTAGAGTGGGCTGTTTGAATGGTACACGCTCTGGCTTTACCGTCGGTTTTATCTATCTGAAATTCCATTGTGTTATAATATCCTCATAAATCATTGGTAGAAGTATACCAAAATAGGGCATAAATGAAGAATATTTTAATCCTTGCTGATGGCAATATTGCAAAACACTTTATGGAGTGGATTGGTAGAAAACGTGTGGCTGAGAATCGGTACGATGTGGTCTACTACCAAGAGGAGAGTATTCCTGAAAATATTGCTTCAAATCTCTCACTCATTAAAGCTGACCCAACCAGTTATGCAAAATTGAAACATATTATGCACGATGTGACCTATGCACACGTCTTTATTATTATGCACAGTATGGAAGATGCACTCTATGCACTGAAGAATGTACGACTGATTGAGAAGCGTGTACGTGTGGTTTTAGTTAATGAGTGGGATAACGCCTCTATTGCAGAAGATGAGGAGAATGTGACCATTTTACATGTAGATGAACTTATCTCTGCACACCTTTATGACCAACTCCCTAATGTTCCTCTTGTAGCACAAAACGTAGGGTTAGGTAAGGGGGATATTATGGAGGTGCATGTACCTTTTGGAAGTACTTATGCGTTTAGACATGTTGGTTCTATCTTACAGAGAAAGTGGCGTATCTCAGCTATTTATCGTGATGAGAAGCAGATACTCCCTACCAATGCGACAATGATTCGCCCTAACGATAGATTGCTTATTGTGGGTAAGCCGATGGTACTAGAGGGTGTCTATAAACGGATAAACCGTCGGATTGGTCTTTTCCCTGAGCCTTTTGGGAAGTCACTCTATTTGATTTTAGATTTTCGTTTTGACCAAGCCAGTGCCAAACGTTATGTAGAGGAGTCTCTTTTTTTACTTCAGAGGCTTGAAGATAAACAGCTCTTTATTCGTATTTTGTATCCCAATGATTTTGCACTCATTCAAACACTCAAATCCTATGAATCTGATAGGGTCTTTGTGAGTATCTCCTATACTGAAGAGTCATTGATTTCACTGATTGAGTATGATATACAAGAGTATGATATTGGTTTAGTCTTAAGTAGTATGGATACCTTTAAAGAGGTTGAGATACAAGAGAGGCTCTATGCGTTAAAGAAGTTGGTCTATCTTTTTGGTGACCAGTCGCTATATAGTATTCAGCACGCTGTTATCTTGATGACACAAGAGGAGAAGATGGAGTCTATCTCCTCTACGGCACTGGATATTTCAGAATCTTTAGGGGTTGATTTGATGTTATGTGACTTTGACCCAGAAGGGGAGTTTGCTTCACGTAAACGTATTGTAGAACATTATGAGACACTCTCTCATATCTTTAATATGCAAGTAGAGGTCATAGAGAAAGTGGCAAATCCTATTAGGGCATTACATAGTATGGAGAATATCTTACAGATTGCTCCATTTGAGGGGGAGTTACAACGCTCCTTTTTTGTTCGCTTCTTCTCTACTGACCCTAAAGACTTTCTCTTAAGCGCTACATATGCACCAAAACTCTTAGTCCCTTATGCGTTGGATTAGAGGATGAGGTTCTTTAGTCTACTCTTTCTCTTTAGCTCTTTGTTACTCTCTTTGGAGGTAAAACCTTTTAAGCTTTCACAGAAAGAGGCGTTGGCAATTGCACAGAAGGTGTGGAAGAATGAGGGGGGAGATGATAGATATTTGATATGGTGGAATAAAGGAGAGGATTTTGCCTCGGTGGGGATTGGACACTTTATTTGGTTTCCTCCACATCATACAGAGCGTTTTGAAGAGATGTTTCCTCAAGTGTTACGTTTTATGAAACAAGAAGGGGTAGTGTTTCCTGCGTGGTTAAAGGTAGAGAGTGACTTTCCTTGGCGTAGTAAAGAGGCACTCTTTCGGGCAAAAAGAGAGAACTCTCCTCGTTATAAGGCGTTATTTCACTTTTTAAAACGTACAATGCCCCATCAAGCAGACTTTATGGTTTATCGTCTTTTAAAAGCACTGCCTAAAATGCAAAAGGCACTCTCTTCAAAAAAAGAGAGAAAAAAGTTAGAAGAGGCATTTTATGGTATGGTCTATCTTCCTAATGGAGATATTGACACACACGGATTGTATCTTCTGTTGGACTATGTAAACTTTAAAGGAGAGGGTGTTCGTAAACAGGAGCGTTATAATGGAAAAGGGTGGGGGTTGTTACAACTTCTTATGTGTATGGATAGAGAGAATAAGAATAAGTACCGTGCCTTTAGTGAAGCAGGGAAGTATCTGTTGCATAGACGTATTCAAAATGCACCACCTCAAAGAGGAGAGGGGCGTTGGAGAAGAGGATGGGATAGACGCTTAGAGGGCTATTTAAAGCCTTAAGAGGGGAAGAGGATCTTTTTTAAAGAGCTAATACGCTCTAATAGTTCTTCTTGTTCTATCTCTCTCATTTGTTCACCTAAACCCATAGCACCTAAGTTTAAGAAAAGACCTTTGAGTGCGTGTAGGAGAGCATTGAGTTCTTCTCTAGAGGGGGGTGTTGTATGGAGTGCTTGGTAGAGTGACTCAAGGGTTGAGGTTAAATCACTCTTTGCTGAGTCTAAAAGCTCATTAAGTTGTGCCTCTTCAAATCCAAATGCTTCAAAGTACTCTCTTGCTTCTTCTAAAACTTGAGTGATAATGACTCTTTGAGATGGGATTGTTTGTTTTGGTTCTTTTGTTGTAGGTAGACTCTTTTTGGGGTGCTGTGAGAGAAACTGCTCTAGTGTGTGGCGTAGGGCTTTGGGATTGATGGGTTTGCTGAGGTAGTCATCGAACCCTGATTGTAAAAAACGCTCTTTATCTCCATGGAGTGCATTGGCAGTAAGGGAGATAATAGGAGTGGGTGTTAATGCGTCTTGTTGTTCTATTTTACGAATCTCTTTAACGGTATCTGTCCCCCCTAAATTAGGCATATTCTCATCCATTAAAATGAGGTCAAATCGCTTCTCTTTAAAGGCTTTGAGTGCTTCAAGTCCATCTTCAGCCATGGTGTAAGATAATCCAGCATTCTCTAGTAAAATACCAAGAAGCATACGGTTGGCTTCATAGTCTTCAACAATGAGTACCTCTCCTTGAAGCAGGGACTCTTCTGATGTTGGTGTTAAAGACTCTTTTTTACCAATAGGCATAGGGACACTAAGCGTAAAAGTACTTCCTTTTCCCTCTTTGCTTTTCAGTGTTAAGTTTCCACCTAGAAGACGTGCTAACTCCAAACTAATGGTTAACCCTAAACCTGTACCACCATAGACTCTCTCTGTGGAGCTATCTGCTTGTGTAAAGGCTTCAAAGATACTCTCTTGTTTCTCTTTGCTAATACCAATACCATAATCTTTAACTGAGATGTGCAGTGTTTCGTGTTTATACCAGATAATACACTTCACACTAGAGCCTTCAGGGGTAAATTTAATAGCATTAGAGAGGAGATTGGTAAAAATCTGTTTAATACGCAACGCATCACCATAGAGATACTCTGGAATATTTTGGTTATATTTTATCTGAAAGTTGATACCCTTTTGGGCTGCTTTTGCTTGAAAGAGTTCAGCAATGGTAATGAGGTTCTCATAGAGGTTAAAGTGTGTTGGCTCTATAAGGAGCTTTCCACTCTCAATTTTAGAGATGTCTAAAATATCGTTGATAATCTGTACTAACGAGTCTGAAGAGTTTTTAATGATTTGTAGATACTTTAACTTCTTAGGGTCATCTTCCATCTCTTCAAGAAGGGTAATAAAGCCAGTAATGGCATTGAGTGGTGTACGAATCTCATGGGACATATTGGCTAAGAATTGACTTTTATGTTGACTCTCTGCTTCAGCAATACGTTTTGCCTCTCTTAACTCTTTATTCATCGCTTGAAAGGCACGTTTTTGTAAAACAATCTCAATGACATGAGAGAAGACTTTTTGAAAACGCTGTATATCAATAGGCTTTAAAATGAAGTGTGTAACCTCTAAGTCAATGAGTTCAATGAGATACTCCGTTTCATTGTGTGCAGAGAGGACAATAAAATCTTGACGAGGTTGAAGCTTTTGAATAGATTCAATCAGTTCAAATTGATTCATCTCTGCTAATTTAATATCGGTTAAGACAATATCATAATATTTTTGGTGGCGTTGATGGTATGCTTGATATTTTAAAAGTGCCTCTTTTCCACTTTTGGCTGTGGTAATAGAGGAGAAGCATTGAAAAAGGAGTTTGAGTGTCTCTTGTTGTATCTGTTCATCTTCCTCAACATAAAGAACCGTAATATCGTGATGTTGTTTAAAGGATGGAAAAGTCTTCATAGCCTCTCCTTTTACAGAGAGAGTAGTTGTTTAATATTGCGTTTAAATGCCTCCATCACAAGAGGTTTTTTAAGGAACATATCGAAGAGTTCACGCTCTTTTTCATACTCACAAGGGTAGATGGTCAATGCTGCAATACGTGTTAGTTTTGTCTTTTTCTTTACCTCTTTAGCAATTTGAACACCTGAACCATCTGGAAGGTTCATATCGATAATCATGGCATCATAAGGTGCTTCTGTTTCTATCTTTTCAAGGGCTTCTTTAATAGAGGTGGCTTCATCTATGGTAAGTTGATAGTCATAAGATTTCATAATGGTTTGGATGAGTTTTGACTCAAAGTCAATATTGAACTTTAAATCATCTACAATTAATATACGTTTTTCTTTCATTCTCTATCCTCTTAAGTGTAAGCTATGTAAGTTATAAGGCTGATTATAGCAGGAATAACTTAGAGATTTTACGCCAGAGTTTACTACTGTAAGGGTGTAACAAATAGGATAAAAAATGTCTTATTTAAAGAAAATAGCCTATTTTTTCTTTGACTCTAGTCATTTTACGTTACAATAGTTGTAATGATTTACACAAAAAGGATAAAGATATGAAAAATATTTTCCCACCAAACCCTGAATTTGCAAAAGATTCAGAGATTAACAGTATGGACGCCTATTGGAAACTTCAAAATAGAGCTATTGAAGATTATGAAGGTTTTTGGAGAGAGTTTGCCGATAAAAAAATAGAGTGGTTAGCACCGTATGAGAAAGTTTTAGATGAGTCTAATGCACCTTTTTATGAGTGGTTTACAAAAGGGAAGCTCAATGTATCCAATCAATGTATAGATAGGCACTTAGCAACAAAAGCCGACCAAAATGCGATTATCTTTGAGGGTGATAGAGGTGATGTTGAGCATATTACCTATGCAGAGTTATCTGTAAGAGTCAATAAGATGGCAAATTTATTGAAAAATGAGTTTGGTGTGAAAAAGGGTGATAGAGTCGTTCTTTATATGCCTATGATTCCTGAATCTGCCTATGCTATGCTTGCGTGTACCCGTTTGGGAGCGATTCACTCTATTGTCTTTGGTGGTTTCTCAGCTGATGCTTTAAGAGATAGAATTGAAGATGCTGAAGCAAAAATTGTCATCACTGCAGATGGTGCTTACCGTAAAGGAAAGCCTTATATGTTAAAGAGTGTGGTTGATGATGCTCTCTCAAGAGGATGTGACTCTGTTGAGGCTGTTTTAGTTGTAAAACGTAATCACGAAGAGATTCACTGGGAAGAGGGGAGAGATTATGAGTACAATAGTTTAATTAATACTCAATCAGAGGTGTGTCCTTTTGAACCAATGGATTCAGAAGACCCTCTCTTTTTACTCTACACATCAGGGAGTACAGGAAAACCAAAAGGGGTGCAACACTCAACAGCAGGATATATTCTTTGGGCACAGATGACTATGGAGTGGGTGTTTGACCTTAGAGAAAATGATGTCTTTTGGTGTACAGCTGATATTGGGTGGATTACAGGACATACTTATATTGTCTATGGACCACTCTCAGCTGGTACTACAACGGTGATGTTTGAAGGAGTACCAACCTATCCTGATGCAGGGCGTGCGTGGAAGATGGTGCAAGACCATCATATTACACAATTCTACACAGCTCCCACAGCCATTCGATTGCTTCATAAAACAGGTGAAAATGAACCACAAAAGTATGACCTCTCTCAATTAAGAGTGCTTGGAACAGTAGGTGAGCCTATTGACCCACCAGCGTGGAAATGGTACTATGAAGCTGTTGGAGGAGGGCGTTGTGCTATTGTCGATACCTATTGGCAGACAGAAACAGGTGGACATATGATTAGCCCTCTTCCCTCTGCTACACCTATTAAGCCAGCATGTGCAACATTTGCACTTCCGGGGATTATGGCTGAAATTATAGAACAAGATGGTACACCTACACCTGTGGGAGAGAAAGGATTTATGTGTATTACACGCCCTTGGCCAAGTATGATTCGAAATATCTGGAATGACCCAGAGAGATTTAAAAAAGCCTATTTTGGAGATTGTAAAAAAGAGGGAAAACCAGTCTATTTTACAGGTGATGGTGCAATGATGGATGAAGATGGATACATTACCATTACAGGTAGAACCGATGATGTTATTAATGTTTCTGGTCACCGTATAGGGACTGCTGAGATAGAGTCTGCCATTAAACACGTTCCTTCTGTGGCCGTTTCAGCTGTGGTAGGAAAACCTCATGAGATAAAAGGGGAGGGAATTTTTGCCTATATTGTCTTAAAAGATACGACTTTGAGTAAAGAGGAGGTAAAAGCTCAAATTAACGCTGAGTTAAAGAAAGAGATTGGTGCAATTGCCCTTTGTGATGATATTGCGATTGTGCCAGATGTTCCAAAGACACGCTCTGGAAAAATTATGCGACGTATCTTAAGAAGTATTGTAAAAGGTGAACCTATTACGCAAGATACATCAACCCTAGAAGACCCAAGTATTGTAGAATTGATAGAAAAAATTGTAAAAGAGCAGTAGTTTTTAGGCGTAACAGATTTGTTACGCCTTTTTTTACACTACCTATTTAAAATCAAGGCTAATGAATTTAACCTTTTATTTTTTTTCAATCTTTCAAATCTACCTATCTATTCAAAAAATCCAAAACTTTTTTTAAATCCTCAAATACCTCCCGTTTTCGAGATGGATTTCTTAAAAGAAAACGTGGATGATAGGTAGGGAGTATGGTATAGTTCTCATATCTAAGCATATTTCCTCTTACCTCTTCTAAAGAGTGACTCTCTTTGGTTAAAGCTTGATAGCTCTGCTCTCCAAGTGTAACAATCAGTTTAGGAGAAACCAAAGATATCTCTTCTAAGAGGTAAGGGTGACAACTATTGACTTCAAAGCTTCCATAAAGAGAAGGGTTTGAAGCATAACATTTAATAAGATTGGTAATATAGACTGAGTGAAGAGGTGTGTGTAAGACATTTTCAATCATCTTTTGCAGTAATTCACCTGAACGACCAAGAGCAATTTTTCCTTCTGTGTCTTCTTGAGAAGAGGGAAAGTCACCAATGAACATAATCTCTGCATTGTTATTACCACTCCCAAAAACACTTTTGGTTCGATATTTACTTAATGGACACAAATGACATCTTGAAGCCACTTTTCTTAATTCCATTAATGAGTGGGGCAGTACAAGAGGTTTTTGCTCTTCTGTATAGGGTTTTTCATCTGTATAGAGGAAACCAAGTTGTTTTAACTGATAGAGTTTTTTTAAAAGTAGGGCATTGTAAAGATTTTTCATAAAAAGATTATAGCGAAAAAGAGGAGAGATTGATTAAAAAGAGATTGCCCCAGAGGGGCAAAAGATGTTGAAGGTTATTTTACTTCTACTTCAACCATTGTACCTTCCCAGATACCATGTTTTGTACAGTAACCGTGAGCTACAAGTTTCAACTTTTTACCTGTTGGAATAATAGTAAAAGTTGTTGTGTTGTGTGCTTTTACATTTCCAAGTGTTCCTGGTACGTATGTAGCTTGAGCTAATTTTGTTTCACCATTAAAAAGTGTTACTGATTCGATGTAGTGGTCAAAATCATCTGGGTGAGTATACTCGTTACCCATTTTTACTGTTACTTCAAATGGCTCTCCAGCTACTGCTGTGTCTGCACATGAGATAAATGGTGAGTGTCTATCGATAAGGTCTTTTTTTGCTTCTCTTTCTACTTCAGAAATGTCTACATATTTATTAATTTTTGGCATTTTGTGTCCTTTAAATGTTTTTATACAGGTATTATAACATAAAAATAGTTAATTAGGATAAAAAATGTCTTAATTAGAAAAAAAGAGGAAGAAGTGGGTAAAGAGGGGAGGCTAAGACCTCCACTCGTTACTTTTTAAGATGTGTTGCTTTTTGAACGTGGAAGTTAAGTCCTAACTCCTCTTCACTACATCCAAGGGCAAGGGCAACCATTTGAGGCATATGAAGCACAGGAAGTTCTACATCACGACCAATAACATTTCCAATATCATCTTGATAGGTATCCATCTTCAAGTGACAAAGAGGACAAGGTGTTACCATCATATCAGCATTGTTATCAATAGCATCTACCATTGCATTTCCAGCTAAAACTTCTGAAGTATGGTTTGCTTGAAGCTCCACGTGGAAACCACAACATTTATTTTTGTGGTCATACTCAACTGGATGACCCTCTAGGGCATCAATGAGTTGGTCAAGTGATGTTGGAACATAAGGGTTTTCTCCATTATTGCTCTCTTCGTGAAGTTCCGATGGTCTAATATTGTGACAACCATAAAAAGGTGCAATATTGAGATGACTCAATGGAACTTCCACTTTATCTTTAATGTTCTCTAACCCATACTCATCAATAAGACAGTAGAGGAAGTGTTTAATTTCAGATGTTCCTTTATACTCTAATCCAACTTCTGCAAGTTTCTCATTGACACGTGCTTTTAACTCTGGGTCAGAGTCAAGTGCATGTTTTGTCATAGCAGAGTTGAGTTGACATGTATTACAAATAGTAATCATTGTCAGTCCTAATTTCTCAGCATAACAGATGTTTCTTGCATTTAAAACGTGTGCTAGGAATTCATCAAAATCTTGAAGGTGAGAAGCACCACAACAAGATGCCTCCTCTAAAATTGTAATCTCAATATCAAGTTTTTTAGCTACTGCAAGTGTAGACGACAGTAGTTCTGGTGTAGACTGTTTAGCCGTACAACCTGTAAATAGTGCGTATTTTAAGTTGCTCATCGTTTCTCCTTACAGTGTGTTTGTCATTGAAATATCAATGAGTTTTTGAATTTCATCTAGGTTTTTAGATTTTGGTACATTGTCTATAAATGGTACACTATCTTGCCAGTGAATCTTTCCAGCTTTAAGCATTTTAATAGCTGTTTTAATATGTTTATACATACCAAGGTATCCCTCAGAGTAGATAACAATATCAGCTTCATCAAGGAAACCGTGTTTGCGAATACTTCGTACAAAACCTTCGGCGTGACGTGTAGCAATATTGCTCTTAGCAACCCCTTGTTCAAATTGCATATTATGCAGTTTTGTAATCTTCTCAATAGGGTTAATCTCTTTTGGACACGCCTGTGCACACTCATAACACTTCACACAGTCCCAAACACCTTGACCCATTTGTGCTGTCATCTCAAGACGCTCTTTTCCAGCTTCATCACGGGTATCGACACTAAATCTATACGCTGCAACAAAAGCTGCTGGTCCAAAGTAGTCTTCATTCACTTCAAGAACAGGACACGCATAGTGACAAGCACCACATTGAATACAAAGGTCAGAATCTAAAAAGTGGTTAAACTCTGCAATGCTCTGTTTTGTTTCATGTTCAGGGTGAGCTTCTACTTCACACTCAACATAAGGTTTAACGGCTGCGTGTTTCTCCCAGAAATCTTTTTTATCAATAATCATATCTTTAACAGCACGTTTTTTACTTTGTGGTTCAAAAATGAGTTCATTGTTAAAAAGGTCAAGAAGTTCCATCGCATTTTGCTTACAAGCTAAAACAGATTTTCCATTGACTTTAATCGCACAGGCTCCACAAATACCGTGACGACATGAACGTCTATATGAGAAGCTTCCATCGTGTTCCCACTTAATACGGTTTAGAAGGTCTAAGACGAGTTCATCTTTTCCAACTTCCATTTCATAATGTTTATAGTATGGAAGATAATCGGTCTCAGCATTAAATCTGAACGCTTTTAGCGTTACTTTTCTTGTATCACTCATCTGGCTCTCCTAGTACTTTCTTTCTTGTGGTTCAAACTTACCAAGAACAACATCTCCCCACTCAGTGGTAATATTGTACTCTTTATCCATATATGCGTAGGTATGCTTTAAGAAGTTCTCATCATCTCTTGTTGGGAAATCTTCACGGTAGTGACCACCACGGCTCTCTTCACGATTGAGCGCACCAACAACAATAAATTTACTAAACTCTAACATATGCCCAAGTTCAATGGCTTCTTGAAGGTCTGTGTTAAATGTATTTGATTTATCATCAATACGAATATTTTGGAAACGTTCAAGTAGTTCATCAATGAGTTTTAACTGTTTCTCTAAAGACTCTTTACTTCTAAAGACTCCAGCATTTGCTGTCATTCCTACTTGAAGCTCTTCTCTTAAGCCTGGGACGCTCTCTGTTCCATTAGATGTTTTAATACGTTGAAGCTCTTCAAGCATACCATCTGCATCTTTTTGTGTTGCTTTTTTAAGTTCAATCCCTTCATCAAGGGCTTTTACCATATTTTCTCCGGCGTGTCTACCAAAAAGAAGTGCTTCTAAGACAGAGTTTGCACCTAAACGGTTTGCACCATGTACAGAAACACAAGAACACTCACCAGCAGCATAGAATCCTTCTACAAGTTCATGTGGATTTTTACGTACTTGACAGTTAATGTTTGTAGGAATTCCTCCCATAGAGTAGTGTGCAGTTGCTGAGATATGAATAGGCTCTTTGAGCATATCTTGCCCTTGGAATGCAATAGCTAACTCACGAAGCTCTGGAAGACGTGTTAAGATGATTTCTGGGTCAAGGTGTGTAAGGTCAATATTGACAGATTGCCCATCTTTTCCAACACCTCTTCCTTGACGTACCTCTTCCATAATAGCACGGCTTACAACATCACGGCTTGCTAACTCCATTGCATTGGGTGCATATTTTGTCATAAAACGTTCACCTTCAGAGTTGTAAAGACGACCACCTTCACCACGTGCAGCTTCAGAGATAAGAACACCCGAACCACCTAATCCACTTGGGTGAAACTGAACAAACTCCATATCTTCTAATGGAAGACCATGACGTGCAACAATAGAGAGTGAATCTCCTGTGTTTGCGTGGGCATTTGAGTTGAAACGGTACGCTCTTGCGTGTCCACCTGTTGCAAACATAACAAGTTTTGCATTGAAAATAGCTGGTTCAGAGTTACGAATATCGTAAGCAGCGACACCATACGCTTTCCCATCTTCATAGAGTAAATCTGCTGCATACCACTCATCAAAAATCTCAACACCTGCACGAAATGCTTGCTCATAGATAGTTTGTAAGAGGGTGAGTCCTGTTCTATCTTTTGCATAACACGCTCTTGGTTTACTTTGACCACCAAAAGGACGAATAGCAATATCACCTTTTTCATCTCTTGAGAATACAGCACCCATTCTCTCTGCCCAACGAATAGTCTCTGGTGCTTTAGAACACATAAGTTCTACACAATCTTGGTCTGCAAGATAATCTGAACCTTTTACTGTATCGAACTCGTGAAGTTCTGTTGAGTCCTCTTCCCCAAGGGCTGCATTAATACCACCTTGTGCTGCACCTGAATGGCTTCTAAGTGGGTGAAGTTTGGTAATAACCGCTGTTTTCTTTCCTGCTTCTGTCAACTCTTTTGCTGCTGCTAAACCAGCTAGCCCAGCACCAACGATGACAGCATCATATTCGTAGATTTTTATACCCATAATCGCTACGTCCTTTTAATAGAAAAATTTGTATATATTATAGCTTTCGTTTGATATAAGTTTGTTTAATAGTACATTTTGAAAAAAGAATTCAAAGAGGGGTGTTACACCTTTTCCTCATCTAAAAGATGATAAAAAAGGTGATAGAATAAGAATGATTTGTTTTTCTTATGAAAGAAGTCTATCGCACGCTTCTGAAGAGAGTAGTGCAAGAGGAATCTCTCTGCCTATTCGTTTTTGAATCGAAGCAAAGTGATTCTCAAACATCTCTAGTGCTTCTTGATTGTCTACTACTAAAACAGATGCTCCACTATCTAGTGCTTCTAAGAGTGTTGTTGCTGCTTTTAAGAAGGCTAATGTATTTTGTTTTCCAATGAGTGATACACCACACTTCTTAGACTCTCTTGGATAAGAGATAACATTTGCACCAGCTAAAGTAAGTGCCTCTTTACGCTTTTGTAATGCGTCAGTGTCTGTATTGTAACAAGCAACATTAATACCCTCTAGTGACTCTTTCTCAAAAGTATGTAGGGCTTTTTTTGAGAGTGATGTTGCTACTTTCTCTAAGAAATTTGTTTGAGAAGGGTGTTTAACCATAGCATTTAATCGCTCTATGGCTTGGGTATGGTCTTGTGCTTGGAAAAGATTATTCTCATATTCACATGCTGATAGACCATCATAAGGGTCTAAAATGGCTTCTAAAATAACCTCTTTATTCTCTGGTTGATTTTCAATCATTCTATCAGCCAGTACCAACATAGCATCACCGATATAGTCGTGAGAAAATTTGAAACTCTCTGAGGCATAATGTAAGCCATAGAGAGATTGGTAGAATGCTTTATCTTCATCGGTTGCATAAGGTGCAAGTTTTTGAAACTGTTGCATAAAGTCTTCATCGTTAATAATGAGTCCATTGTTGGAACGATAAGAGAGTACAGGGTCAATCTGAAGGTTTGTCCCTAAACGCTCTACAATCTCTACTAAGGGTTTATCTCCCTCTATAACAATGTCATTGATTTTACATAAAAGTTTCTCTTGAGGAAAAGAAAACATCTCATTTTTTTCCTGAATAGCGTTTAGAAGGTTCATAAGTGTTGCATCTTCTTCAAAAGAGAGTGTAAAATTTTTATAATAAGGGAGATAGTCTGTTTTGGCATTAAAAAAGAATGCTCTAATGTTTAAAGTATATGGCATAGTTTGTCCTTTTGTTACAAATAATGGGCATTATAGCTATATGTAACCACAAGAGAGGAGAGAAGTTTCGCTATAAAGAGAAAAAGCACGAAACTATGTTACAATTTTTCCAAAAAGTGAGCCTTATGATAGACAAAGAAGCCTACCTTATTGAAAGATTATCCTCACATTATATTGGTGATGATGCTGCTGTTGTTGGTTCAATGCTATACAGTATGGATGCCTTTTTTGAAGATGTCCATTTTAAAAAAGAGTGGATGAGTGTTGAGCAGATTGGAAGAAAAGCGATGTTGGTTAATCTCTCTGATGCTATTGCTATGAATGCCAAACCCCTTTATGCTCTTGTAACCCTCTCTTTACCTGAATGGATTTCAACCCAAGAGATTGATAGATTATCAAGAAGTCTAGAAGAGACAGCACAAGAGTATGGTTGTGAAATTATAGGAGGAGATACCATAGGAGGGGATAAACTACACCTTAGTATTACCATCATCTCCACCACACACACCCCTCTTTTACGAAAAGGGCTTCAAGAAGGCTCACTTCTTGCTTATACAGGTACATTAGGAGAGAGTAAAAGAGATTTAGAAGCACTCTTTAAAGGAGAGTCTATTGATAAAACCTCTCGTTTTTATCAACCTACCTTGCGTCAAGCATTTATCTCTAAAGCAGGTAGATTATTAGAAGCAGGTATGGATATCTCTGATGGTCTTTTTTGTGATACAAATAAACTCTTAGCTTCAAATCATCCTCTTTTTGGTGTAGAGTTACTCTCTTTGATTGATGCTGAAGTAGGGGAGAGTGGAGAGGAGTATGAGATGTTAATTGCTTTTTCCCCAGAAATGAGAGAGCAGATAGAGCATATTGCCAAAGAGACGCAAACCCCTTTAACTGTTTTTGCAAAAGTCTCTCTTAAAGGGAAACAGTTCCCTTGTAAGAGTCATCACTTTAAAGAGAAGGTTTCGTAAAACAGACCTCAGCCATTGCTTCTGGATAGTGACGTCTTTTTGCAATCTCTTTGGCTAATGCCACTCTCTTCTTTTCTGAAATTTTGATACTTGATGGAACAACTTTGTATGGTTTTTTCTCCTCTTGAAAAATAGAAGCTTCAATAGAGCAAATCATATCTGAGACAGAAGAGACTTTGACAATTTCACACCGTGCATAATAAGGAAGAGGAAAAGAGACCTCAGCCACACGAAGAGTAGGGTCATCTCCTGGAATTTGTTGCGCTCCATATAGAGGTTTTCCTCCCACAGATGCAGATGCAAAAGAGGGGATAAAATAAGAGAGGTAGTTTATTGCATTTTGTGTACGTTGATGTAACTCCTCTCTCTCCCATCCCTCTTTGAGTTTACGCTGAAAATGGCTAGGTAGTATTGCTTGACATCTTCTCTTTTGAGGTTTAATTAAGCCATCTTCATAGAGTGTAATCTCTTTTGTCATACCATGAAGTTGAAAATATCCTTGTGGGTAGGGTGTAAATTGTGCCATTCCTTGAGGTGTACCTCTTTCTCCATGAAAAACAATCTCTGGAAAAGAGGTGCTACTCTCCCAATGTGTCACATAGGCTGCTTTAAACTCAACCATAGAGCAACAAGGTGCCTGAACCATCTCATCAATACGTCCTGTTTGAAACCCTGTGGCATTAATAAGATAATCAAACTTTTTGCTATGAGATACTCCTTCTTTATTTTTATAAAAAAGTTCCCAGCCTAAAGAGTCTTTTTGAATATGATGAACTTCACATTCATACTCAAGTGAAACATTCTCCATTGCTTCTAACTCTAAAGAGAGACCTGCTGAGAGTTGAAAAAGGTTCAATCCATACTCTTGAACCAAAATAAGAGGAAACTGTACTTTTGTTGTATCAATATTGTGTGCAACCGATATCATCCACTCATCACAAGAGGAGGGAGAAGAGGGGATAGGTTCTTTTTTTAAAGCTTCTATCTTCTCTTGAGAGTAGAGTGTATAGTACTGCTCTGGTTTACCTAAACATTGATTCTCATTTGATTCTTCCACCAATGCTTGATAGTATGATTGAAGACGTTTTAACCTAGGAAGAAGTGCTTCAACAGAACCCTTATCTCTTTTTGGTACAGCAATAACAGTAGGACGATAATCAACACAGTATGGATAGGTACGAGCAAAGAGAATAGATTGTTTTAAGAGTGTTAAACACTGTTCATCTGAAATTTCACGGTAGAGGTTACCACCTGCGTGTAGATGACAAAAGGGGGGTCCTGAAATAAGCGATGACTCTTTCTCAAAAAGTGTTACATCTAAACCCTTTTTTGCCAATGCTAAAGCTGTACTACTTCCTGCAACACCTCCACCAATAATCGCAATGGTTTTCATCTTATTACTCATAGTAGTAGCTATCCTTGTTTTGGAAAATAGTGAAGAAGTTGGCTAAAGTGTTCAATGGTATAGGTAGGAGAGTAGCACGCAATAGACTCATCATAGTTATATCCATAGGTCACACCAATACTATCCATGCCTGCACGATTGGCAGAGAGAATATCATTTTTAGAGTCACCAACCATTACACAAGATGCAATCTCTACACCTAAATCTTTTGACATACTCAAAAGAGGAAGAGGGTTTGGTTTTTTTCTCTTAAGAGAATCCCCTCCTAAGATAGCTTCAAAATAACCATCTATTTTTAAGCCTTCTAAGAGTGGAGAGACAAAAGCATAGGGTTTATTGGTAATAATAGTTAAACGATATCCTCTTTCTTGAAGTATTTGTAGGGTCTCTTCAACTTCTGCATAGCAACGTGTATGAAAAGGGAGGAGTTTACTGTATGCTTCAAGAAAATAAGAAAGAGCCTCTTTAAATATTTTCTCATCTTGTGAAATCTCTCTTTTGAAATGAAATATCAATGCACGTTCAACCAATTTAGATGCACCGTTTCCTACCCAAGCTCTAATGCGTGACTCCTGAGTCTCTTCTTTAAAGAAGTGGTATAGCATTTGGTTAATAGCAAGAGCCAAATCTGGCACACTGTCAATGAGTGTACCATCTAAATCAAAATGGATAACCTTTTTTGTATCTCTCCAAGACATTCATACTCCTACTCAAAAGTATCAGCAAGAATCTCTTTGGCTTGCATCATATCTTTATCGCCACGTCCTGAGAGATTGACTAAAATAATCTTCCCTTCACGCTCTTGTGGTGTCATCTTCTTAAGGTAAGCAATGGCGTGAGAGCTTTCAAATGCTGGAATAATCCCCTCTGTTTGAGAGAGCCAAACAAATGCTTTTAGTGCTTCATCGTCTCTAATATGGTTATAGCTTACAACCCCCTCTTCTTTCAAGAAAGCGTGTTCTGGTCCAATTCCTGGATAATCTAATCCTGCTGAGATAGAGTGTGCCTCTTGAATTTGTCCATCTTCATCTTGTAGGAGGTAACTGAGTTGTCCATGAAGTACACCTGCTGAACCTTTCTCTAAAGAACACCCATGCTTACCATCTAACCCTTCACCTCCTGCTTCAATACCAATACACTCCACAGAGTCATCTTCTAAGAAGTGGTTAAAGATACCTAGTGCATTTGAGCCTCCACCAATACAGGCAATGACTTTATCTGGTAGTGCGTTTTCAGCTTCTTGAAGTTGTGCTTTTGCTTCCCACCCAATAATACTTTGAATATCACGTACCATCATAGGGTAGGGGTGAGGACCAGCAACCGTTCCAATAAGATAGTAGGTATCACGTGCGTGCGTGACCCAGTGACGAATGGCATCATTCATGGCATCTTTGAGTGTTTTACTTCCAGACTCAACAGCATGTACTTTTGCTCCTAAGAGTTTCATTCTAAAAACATTCAACTCTTGACGTGCAACATCTTTTGCACCCATAAAAATCTCACACTCTAAACCAAAGAGTGCTGCAACCGTTGCTGTTGCTACACCGTGTTGTCCTGCACCCGTCTCAGCAATAATTTTCTTTTTTCCTAAACGTTTTGCTAAGACAGCTTGTGCAACACAGTGGTTAATTTTATGTGCGCCAGTATGGTTTAAATCTTCACGTTTGAGATAAATCTTTGCATTGAGTTCTTTAGAGATATTCTCTGCAAAATAGAGAGAAGAGGGGCGACCGACATAGTGTTTATAGTAGTAATCAACTTCTGACCAAAAATCTTCATCAAAACGAACAGCTTCATAATCAAGACGGAGTTGTTCTAATGCAGGCATAAGGGTTTCAGGCACAAAACGCCCACCAAATTTTCCGAAGTGTCCTAGTGCATCTGGGTCAAAAGGGCTAGGTGTTGGAATATATTTTTTTCTATGTAAATCCATTTTTTCTCTTTCTCTTCTATGTAAATTCCTTGAATTATAGCGTATAGGAGGTAAGGATTTAGCATAGAAAGAAAGAAGAGAAATAAATCTTAATCGGTAATTTCTAAAACAGAATAGACTTCACTTTGAAAGCCCTCTTTTCCTTTTAAAAAAGCGAGTTCCATAATAAAACAGACCTCTACACATGTAGCACCTACTTCAAAGATAAGCTTCTCAGCAGCTTTGGCTGTACCACCTGTGGCAATAAGGTCATCAATGAGTAGAACCCTTGCAGACGGAGTGTTACAGCGTTGATGTGGAGGGGAGAAGGCATCAATGTGTACTTCTACCTCATCAATACCATACTCTAAAGTATATTTTTGTGAAACAGTGGTGTAGGGGAGTTTTCCTTTTTTACGAATAGGGACAAATCCAATCCCTAATCTATCAGCCAACATTGCACCAAAGATGAACCCTCTAGCATCAATACCTGCAATATAGTCTAATTGATAGTGACTATAACGTCTCTCTAAGTGTCCCATAAGTGTTTGGAGGGCTTCTGGATGAGAGAGTAGGGTGGTAATATCTTTAAAGACAATCCCTTTTTTAGGAAAATCGGGAATTTCTCTAATGCTATCAAGAAGAATGGTTGCTTCATGCTCTGTTAATTTCATTGTCTATCCTAACTCTGCACCAAAGGCACAGCTTTCCATTTTTGCCACACGATTGGCATGTCTTCCACCTTCAAATTCGGTACTTGCAAAAGCTTCAATCATATCTTCAATCACCCCTTTTCCAACCACACGCTCACCAAAACATAAAATATTGGCATCATTGTGTTGTCTTGTGAGCTTTGCTGTGTAGGTATCGTGACAGAGTGCTGCACGAATGCCTGAAACTTTATTTGCAGAGATACTAATACCAATACCTGTTCCACAAATTAAAATACCAAAGCTTCCTTTATCTTCAAGAACAGCATTGGCACACTTTTTCGCATAGTCAGGGTAGTCTACACGGTCAGCAGAGTCTGGACCTAAATCGACAATTTGGTGTCCTAAGTTTTGAACAACCTCTTTCACATACGCTTTAATGGCATATCCTGCGTGGTCAGTGGCAATATAAAATTTTTTTGAATCCATGGTTTTCCTTTTTATTGAATCGGTTTTTCGTGTTGAAGTGTTTCGATACGTCTACCGACACGTCCCCAACGAACAGTATAGCGTTGTCTATTCCAGAGTGCTTCACATGCTTTAGAGTCAATAGGCTCATTGCCACAAACACGCTTGAGTCCTGCATGGTCTCTACCACTACCATATTTATCTCCTTTGAGAAGTTGCTCATAGGAACGGTGTTCTAAACTCATATAGATAAGCCAAGGTTGCCCTACAATAAGACGATAAGGAACAGAACCCCAAAAACGGCTATCGTTTGAGTTATCTCTGTTATCACCTATCATATAGAAGTGGTCAGGTGCAACTTTTGTGTAAAAGACATTAATAGGTAGACCATCAACACTGTATGTAGGTGCATCAAGTTCTGGTAGATAACGTGCTTCAAGGTCAATCTTTTTATGGTAAGCATAGTAGTCTAATAGAATTTCAAAGACAGTATGTCCCTCTGGTGTATATTGAATACCAGGGTATTTATCCATATAGGGGTTCTCTACCCATAACTTTCCAAGTAGTGAGTGAATTTTTGATTGAGGGTAGTGTTGTTTAATATAGCTATCACCCTCATGAAAGTGAATGAGTAACTTCTTGTTTGCATAGAGAAGTTCATCTCCTCCTACTGCTACACAACGCTTCACATAGTGTACTTTTTGGTTTTTAGGGTAGCGAAAAATAACAATATCTTCTCGTTTTGGTCTTTCTCCCTCAATGAGGTGTCCATTGTTATTGAAATCAGGAAGAAGAGGAATCTCTAACCACGGTAAATGAGGAATAGGAATACCATAAGAGAACTTTTTAGCAAAAAGAAAATCACCTATGAGTTGGGTACGTTTCATGGAACCACTTGGAATAACAAACGATTGTGCCACAAAGAAGATAAGGAAAAGAACGATGATAATCGTTCCTGTCCAAGAGCTAGAGAAGCGATAGAGTGCTGAGAGAAATTTTTTCACTTAATCCCTTTGTTTTGCTGATTTAAGGGTATTTGAAAGAAGCATTGCAATGGTCATAGGTCCTACCCCTCCTGGTACAGGTGTAATATAACTACACTTTGGAGCTACACCATCAAAGTCAACATCACCTACCAAAGAGCCATCTGCAATACGGTTAATACCAATATCAATCACAATAGCACCCTCTTTAATCATATCTGCTTTAATAAGAGCAGGAACACCTACACCGACAATGACAATATCAGCTTTTGAGGTGTGTGATTTTAAATCTTTTGTATGAATATGTGTAACAGTCACCGTGGCATTAGCATTTAATAGAAGTGATGCCATAGGTTTTCCAACAATATTACTAGCACCTACTACGACTACATCTTTTCCCTCTAACTCTATCTCATACTCTTCAAACATCTTCATCACACCTAGTGGTGTACAAGCAACAAAACTATCAAGATTTGTCACAAGACGTCCTACATTATAAGCGTGGAATCCATCTACATCTTTTTTGGGGTCAATAACTTCTAAAATTTGGTTGGTATCAATATGTTTAGGAAGAGGGAGTTGGACAAGAATACCATCAATACGAGGGTTTTGATTCATCATCTCAATGGTAGCAATAATCTCTGCTTGAGAGATAGTATCTGGCATATTATGCGTAATCGAATAGAAACCGACATTTTCACACGCTTTTGCTTTCATCTTAACATATGCATGACTTGCTGGGTCATCACCAACTAAAATAACAGCCAACCCTGGAACAATATTTTGCTCTTGTTTGAGTTTTTCAACCTCATCTGCTACGGAATTCTGTACTTTTTTCGCCAATGCTTTACCATCTATTCGTTGCATAATACTCTCTTTAAATTTTTAGGGTATTATATCAAAAATAGTTTAGGGATTAAAAGTCTCAAAGGAGTCTAAACGTTAATGTTAGTATGAAACAACTCTTTGTTATTGTTTTACCCCTATTTCTTTTAGGTGGTGAAGATTTTATTAGCCAATATGAGTATGGTGAGATGCTCTATCATAATCCAAGAGGCATTAGTTGCGCACAGTGTCATGGTGATTCAGGTGAAGGAAAAGTCATTGTCTCATTAGAAGAGAAGAAGATTTATGGTCCAGATATTCGCAATGAGAGTTTAGAGAAGATGCTCTCAAGTATTAACAGCTATCATAATATTATGCCTCGATACTACTTAACAAAAGAGGAGATGGAGAAAATTTTCTATTTTATTCAACAAAAACGTGCATTTGAAGAGGATAGAGAGTAGAAGAAATTTTTTATTTAAGAAGAGGGTGTAAACCAAAAAGGTCTACACCAAGTGATTACAATGCAGTAACGTTTTCTGCTTGTGGACCTTTTTGTCCTTCACCAATTTCAAATGTGACTGCTTGACCTTCTGCAAGTGTTACACGTCCACCATTTTCGTTGTTTACTTGACGAAAGTGTACAAATACGTCACTTCCTCCATCGTTTTGTTGGATAAATCCGTAACCTTTTTCATCGTTGAACCATTTTACTGTTCCGTTTACTAATGTTGCCATTGTTGTACCTTTAAAAATTAAATTTGTGAAAATTTAAGAAGAGAGTCTTTCGGGGTCTTGCAGGGTTTTACACACACATTACGCTCAAAAGATGAACTCGAACCTCATCTTTCATCAGGGTCATTGTATCTGCTTTTCTTAGATTTAAGCTTATTCCTCTTCAAAAAGATTTTTTATTTTTTCAAAAAAGTGTTTTTAGCCCTGAAACTCCTACTTTTAAGAACAAATATGCTTTACTACACTTTAAGGTTTAAGAATGGGGACGTTTAATAGATTTTGAACATAAAACGATAATCGAAATGACTAAAAGGAGTCTGAATGTATAAAAAAATGAAATTGAGCATCACAGCTATGTTGTTGAGTAGTTCTTTAATGGCAATTGAGATACATAGTGGTGCAGAAGCAGTGAATATTGCAGGAAAACAACGTATGTATACACAGCGTCTATTAAAAGACTATGCAATGGTGGGTATGAATAACACTTATGATAATCCTTCAGCTGATTTGAAAAAGACTATTGATGACTTTAGTGACCATTTAAGTTCATTAGAAGCGTATGCAAAAGATGGAGCGACAAAAGAGGCATTGAAAAAAGTTGATGCACTTTGGGCGAAAACAAAAGCATCACTTGAAGCAAAACCTGATTTAGCTTCAGTAGGAAAGTTACAAGAGGATTTAGATGCACTACTCAAAGCTTCAGATGAAGCAACAAAGAGTTTTGCTAAGGCATCAGGTGAGAAAAAAGGAGAGGTTGTTAATATTGCTGGAAGACAAAGAATGCTCTCTCAAAGAATGGCAAGCCTTTATATGTTAAAAGTATGGGGTGTATCTGACCCTAAATTTAAAGCAAAATTAACCGATACCATGACACTTTTTAAAGACTCTTTAAAAAAATTAGAAGACTCTCCTTTAACCAATGATGAGATTCAAGGACTTTTAAAGAAGGTTAAACGTTCATTTATGTTCTTTGAGATGATGAATCGTTCAAGCTCAAAATTTGTACCAACATTAATTTACAAAAAATCAAATGAGATGCTTGAAAATATGGATAAAGTCACACAACTCTATGTTAAACGTGATGCGAAATAAAGAAAGAAGAGGAGGAAGAGATGAATAAGGTATGGATAAAATGTATGAGTGGTGTTGCCCTCTCAATGGTACTACTTTCTGGAACAGTTGAGGCAAAAAGTGCTTCAATGGATACAGTAAAACTCATTAATATTGCTGGAAAACAGAGAATGCTCTCTCAGCGTATTGCAAAGAGTTACCTTTATGCTGGTGAGCATGTTGCTGTTGCTAAAGCAAAAAAAGAGTTAAGCAGTTCACTGCAAGAGATGGACAAGACCCATAAAATTCTTTTAGACTCTATTAATGATGAAGAGATTCGTAACTTACTCTCATTTGTTGAGTTGAGTATGGAAGATTTTAAAGCCACAGCAAAAGAGAAATTTAACCTTGATAATGCACAGTTAATTATCGATTTAAGTGAATCAATGCTAGAGGGGAGTCAATATGTGGTTGATTCGCTTAAGACAAAAGCAAAAGTACGTAGCTCTAAGATTATTGAAGAGGCTGGAAAGCAAAGAATGTTAGCACAACGTATTGCAAAATACTATATTGCTTATCAAGCAGGAATTAAAGATAAAAACACCGTTGACCAGATGAAAACAGCTGTTTCTAATTTTGAAAGAGCACATAAAGATTTAATGTCCAATCCAAATAATACACCAGAAATTAACCGTAAATTACATGAGATTGACCGTTTATGGAAGATTGTTTATAAATTCTACCTCAATATTGAAAAGGGTGGATTGCCATTAATTGTTTTCAACTCAACGGATAATATTACAGCAAAAATGAATAAAATCACACAGATGTATGTGGAGTTAGCTAAATAATGTATGAGGAGATGAGAATATGAAATTTCTTGTATATACCTCTTTACTTCTTTCTATCATAACAACAAGTTATGCAACAGAGGTTTCAACAACCTCTGTGAAAAAACCCCATAAAGAGTTACAGACATTAGCCTATCAAGAAAAAAAGATGACCAGAGGTGATGTAAAAATTATTGAAGCCACAGAGAATATTCGTTACTTAAGTCAAAAAATTGCACAAGAGTATCTTTTTCTCTCTTACTATCACAATAATGATTTCCTAAAAAAAGACCTCTACAAGACATTGAATGATTTGAGTAAAAATCTTAAAATTATCTCATCTACTACCAAAAATCAAGATACGAACAACATTCTTGACTTCTTGGCATATAGTAAAGAGCAGATTCTTTTAATTTTAGAGCGAAAAATCACCAAAGAGGAGATATCTGATATTTTAGATTATAGTGATACCCTTCAAGAAGGAGCAGAGTCTATTGCTAAAACACACGCATATCCTTTTTCCAAAGAGGAGAAGATGCTTGTAACATCTAAAAATATTGCATTTTTACTTGAGCGTATTATGAAATATTATATGGCTATTCATGGAGGGTATCGTGCAGATACAAACCATAAAAAGCTCTACTACTCTATTTTAGAGTTACGTGATGCACTCGATATTGTCAATGAGTATCCTTATCCAGACCCATTAAAAAAAGTACGTCAAAACATTAACCACATTTGGGATAGAGAAGGGGAGGCAGTGATGCAACTTGAATACTACTTTATTCCTAATCTTCTTGTTGATACCATGGGGTATTTAGAAGAAGAGATTGATACACTGAGTTTGTATCATAGTAAAAACCTCTAAGCACGAAGGAGTGCCTTTATGAAAATTTTTAATCAAAAAGTTATTTTTTACTTTTTCTTTACGCTTATTGCTTCTTTGTTTGTTGGGTCGAGTTACTATACATTTGAGAGTTATCAATCTTACAAAATGGCACAACAACATGAAAAAGAGTTGGTTCTTTTTCAACGTGTTGATAGTTTAGCAAAAGATTTACGCGATGAGCTTCTTGTCAATACACAATACTTAGCCAATGATAGTAAGAAAAATACACAATACTTAGCCCAAGCAAGACAGAAGAGTACACAGAGCTTTCAATCGTTTAATCAATGGTTAGCAGGTAGTCACTTTCGTTCATATCAGAAATCCTTTCAAGAGATTCAAAAGAGTTTAGGGTATGTTCGTGCTAAAATTGATACTTTAAGTAAAAACTATAATGTTATCTTTTTTGATGAGTATCAGAAGAATATTTTTGAACCACTTGTCAATATTATGCGTCAAGTTGTCACTTCTGAAGGCTCTATTGAACATTTCCCCTCATTAAATACACTTCTCTCGTTTGAAAAGCTTGATAATGCTCTCTCACTAGAGAGTGCTTATCTTCTCTTTTTTGTCTATCAAGACCAAGAGATGAAAAATGAAGACTTACAGCTTTGGGATACTCTAAAACAAAAGACAATCTTTCCAAATTATCGTGTGACAAAAACATATAATAACCTCTCTTTAGAAGCCTTTATGAAACTTGGTTTAAAAGAGAGAGTGATGGTGTTTGTTGATTCAAAATATGGAGATTATAGTGTTGACCCTACACGTATTTCAGAGACTTTTCAAGACAAAAGAGGCTTTATTGATGCCATTAAAAAAGAGATTTTTCAAACATTAAATCAAAAATTCCTCTCTTTAAAAACACAAGAGAAAGAGACACTGTTACAGTGGATTGCTATTACACTCTTTATCCTTCTTTTAGGATTTTTTCTTCTCTTTATCTATCGTAGTATTCATAAAGAGAAACAACTCTTAGCAGAGACATTAAAGAGTATTGAAATTGGACTAACACCCCAAAAACACGCTGAATTTACAAAAATTATTGCTTCAAGAGATACAGCAAAAATTTATGAGTTCCTTGCTGAAACCATTAATGAAGCCAATGAAGCCAATAAAGAGACATTTTTAGCGAATATGTCTCATGAGATTCGTACACCACTTAATGGTATTATCGGTTTTACCGAACTTTTAAAAGATACCCCACTCAATATTGAACAGCAAGAATTTTTAAATATTATTCATACAAGTTCTAATCACCTTGTTGGTATTATTAATGATATCTTAGACTATTCAAAAATGGGTGCAGGAAAGTTAGAGATAGAACACGTTGGATTTAAGCCATTTGATATTTTTGAAGCAGCCATTGACTCTTATGCAGCCAAAGCATTTGCGAAAGATATAGAGTTGGGACTCTATATAGACCCTTCTCTTCCTCAAAAACTCATTGGTGACCCAACAAAACTCTCACAAGTTCTCATTAACCTTGTAAGTAATGCAACTAAGTTTACCGATGTTCACGGTTCTATTAATGTCTATATTACAAAAGAGACAGAGACAGAGAGTGAGATTACATTACGTTTTGTGGTACAAGATAGTGGAATTGGTATCTCTGAATCTCAAAAGAAGAAAATCTTTGAAGCATTCTCTCAAGCAGATACCTCTACAAGTCGGAAATATGGAGGAACAGGTCTTGGGCTTTCTATCTCGAGTCAACTGGTCTCTTATATGGGAGGGAAGTTAGATGTTGAGAGTACACTAGGTGAGGGGAGTAGCTTCTTCTTTACGATTACCTTAGAGAAGACAAAAGAGCCTACCATCTCTTATGCTAAGAAATATCAAGGTGTAAAAGTAGGGCTTTCATTACCATCTGAATATGTTTATAGACAAATTGATGTTAATCTTGTTGCCTATTTTGAGTATCTTGGTGTTGAGTTTAGCCTCTATTATGGTGAAGAGATTTTTGAATTATCAAAAAGTGAATTACCTGATATTCTCTTCTTCTCTCAAGAGTATACACAAAAGACAGAAGAGTTAGAGCGTTATTTTGCATTGCCGACAAAGAGAGTACTTCTCACAACTGGAGAGATGCAAAGAGATTTTAAAGTTCCAGTAGATAAAGTAGAGAAGATTATCTATAAACCAATTAACTTTACTAAAATTATCCACGCCTTAGAGGTATGTCACCCCTCTAATCAACCAAAAGAGAAAGAGGCACTGCCTGTAAAAGAGACACATGCTACATTTAAAAACCTACATGCACTTGTTACGGAGGATAATCTGATTAACCAGAAACTCATTACAAAAGTACTTGAAGGATTTGGTGTAGATATTACCGTAGCAAACAATGGTCAAGAGGCAGTTGAGTTACGAAAAGAGAGTCATTTTGATATTATCTTTATGGATATTCAAATGCCAGTAATGGGTGGAATAGAAGCGACAAAAGAGATTATTCAATATGAACAGTCTCAAAATTTAGAGCATATTCCTATTGTAGCATTGACTGCAAATGCGCTACATGGTGATAGAGAGAAGTACTTAGAAGCAGGAATGGATAACTATGCTTCAAAGCCTATTGATGTGACACTGATTAACCGATTGTTACAAGAGTATTTCCCTCAAAAAGTACTCTGTGCTACACCTGAAACAGAAGAGGAGCGTCAAGAGAAAGAGGCAGAGAAATCTTTGGCAAATATTCTTCTTTATCATCCTATACCAATGATAGGAAACTTCTATCAAAGAGCTATGACTGCTTTAGGGTATCATGTTGAAAAGGTAGAGGAAGAGGAGGCATTTCTTAAAGAGTTAGAGAAGCCTCAGTTTGAGTGTCTGGTTTACTCATTTTATCATTATAGAGAAGAGGGTAAAAACAAAAAACTTCAAGAGCGTCTTGAGAAGTGTACACAGAAAAAACAGTTGGTTATTATTGAAAATGAGGCAGAAGGTGAGAGTATTGAGCATGAGACATTTGTCAAAGGGAGTGATTGGGATTTATTTAAAGAGAAACTCGATAAACTCTTAAACACTCCATCTTTATAGATGAAGTGTTATACTCAATTCTTTAATCTCTCTTATAGGCTGTGACTAAAAAAAGAGGAAATATCCCGTGTGGTTTTTGAATCTGCACAGGGGTATGAAACTGAATCTCTTTAAATCCAGTATCTTCTAACGCCTTTTGAATGAATGCTTCACTAAATCCATAATGAAATACTCCCTGATTATCACTATGAAATGTTCCATTTTCCTCTTTTAGGTCAGCTAGTGCAATAAAACCTTCTGTTGGAAGAAGGGTGTAAAACTTTTTAAAGAGGGTAGGGATATCTTCAATATGGTGTAGTGTCATTGATGAGATAATACCATCTATATTCACATTATCGAAAGACTCCTTTGTTAAATCTCTATTGAGTATCTCTGTTTGGGAGAGAAACTCTGAAGATTTCTCTTTAAAAACTTCTAACATAGAAGCAGAAGTATCTACTGCAATAATCTTTGAAACTTTTTGAGAGATGAAAAAGCTAAGTAGTCCTGTTCCTGCTCCAAAGTCCATAATACGCATTTTAGAATGAAGAGGGATATTGCTCACAATAGCATTGGCAATGGCTTGTGCAGTCTTGACACGTCTAGAGTTCATATCCCAAGATTTGGATTTATGTGAAAAAAGGTCTTTTTTTTCTGAAGGCATCAGCTATCTCCTAATTTTTGGTGTTTAAATATAAGCGAATTATACTATGAGAACTCTTCGGAAGAGGTAATGGTAATTTTTAATAGAATTTATATTATGTTAACCAATAGGGTTTGAAACCCTCAAGAAAGCAGATAAAGAAAATATCTACCTTCTTTTACTATAATTCAACTAACTAATAGATAGCCTCTGGAATATAATGAATTGTAGCTGGGTCTGAAAAGTTTGGTACATCATCATAGGTAAAGACTGCATAAAACTTCTCTTTATCAAAAGAGGCAAAGTTGTCATATGTCCACGTATCTTTCCCACCATAAATCTTTACACCATCCATAAAGTGTTTAGGTGTATGAAAACTGTTACGAACCACATAATACCCACTTACATTCTCATCATCTACACTATCCCAAGAGAGATGAATCATCTTTCCTCTGTTATCTAGTTTGAGATGCTCTACTTTTTGAGGGGCTACTCTTCTTTTTGGAATATACTTAATAACAAGTTGAGCATCGTCACCCCACTCTACAATACGATTACGACTTCCTAAAGAAGAAGTTGGCTTAATAACCAGTTTCAATCTTTTCCCCTCAACATACAGAGCATCAAGTGTCTTTTTAGAGAGAGTATCAAATTTAAAATATTGATACTCTCTTTTACGCATTGACTCCTCTGAAACTTCATACCCAATATACTCTATCTTCTCTCGATGTTTAATATCTTCATACGTCCCTACTTCATCTAAATGGACAAGTTCCACATAGTAGTGTATATCAGAGCTACTTTTGAAGCTATTTTTATTGCGTATTTTTAACGCACATTGTGTAATCATTGTCTCTTCTGGATTAGGAAGTTTTGAGAGGTCAAAAGAGAGATATCCATAGACACGATTTCCCTCTTTATCAAAGCCAGAGTGTAGACTCCCCTCCTTTATACTATTAACCGATATAGTACAACATTCAGCTAAAGGGAGTTTGATTTTCTCATTCTCAAGGGTATATTTAATATCTAAAATAGGTCTATAATGAATCCCTCCACCATACTTTCCATACCCAATATCAAACTGCATCATTTGACTATCTTCCCCATCTGGTAGGGTTTTTGGTCCATCTAATCTAAAGAGTGCTGTCCCTTTTTCTATCTCTTCTTGTAAAAGCTCACACTCGTGTGCAGAGAAGTTCCAGTGGTTCCAGATGCCTTGTGTTAAATTACTAGAGACAATACCACGCCCTATTACCTCTTTACTTTTTGCATTTTCAATCTCTTGAAAATCACTTATTTTAGTGACACTCTCTTGTTCTAATAAAGAGAGATTCCACTCTCCATACTTCTCAATCTTCGCAGCAACTCTATTCATTGGGTAGATATAAAAACGTGCCGATTTAATCACAGCATTTTTAGGTAAACTCTCTAACTCAAATCGAATCACAGCATTACAGATGCCTCTTGATTTATCAACACCGACAAAAAGAGAGTTGTTCCCAAAGTGTGAAGGGTTCATCTCTTGGGTAAACTCTCCAACATACCCTGTTCCACTCTTTTGAGCAAAGATAAGCTTAAAAAACTCATCATCTTCAAGCCAAGTACGCACCTTTACAACAGGTGCAAAAGGTGATTTGTATTTTGTTTTTTTATTCACAGCACGAATGGTATAGTGGTAGTTTGTTGAAGAGTTTAAGTCATGGTCTTTAAAGATGGTATCCCCTACAACCCCTACTTTGGTTCTTTCATTACAAGCATCTTTATCTTTGGTGCTACGGTAGATTTCAAAGAAGATATCTTCTCTTTTTTCATACTCCCATACAAGTGTCACACTATTGGCATCACGCTCTTTTAGGGTAAAGTTATCAACACGTTTTGGTGCTAAAGAGGAGTAGTTAATGGCTTCAGAAAAGGCATATTTTAATGCTGGAATATTCTCATTGATACTCCCACTCATACTCTTCATATAGTCAGGAATATTTTTTGTTCCCACTTCAACCACCACGGCAATAATACCCTTTGAGTAGTAGTACTCTCTTCCTGAACCACTAATGAGATGTGCAGGTGGTTTACCTCGATGAATACCATATTTTCGCCCTGTCACTTTGCTAAACTCATCATTCATATTGGCACACAAGACGTTCATATCTGTCCCATCAATCTCTGCTTCGTGTTTAAATTTATGTGCAGGAAAGAAGACATTTCCTTGAGAGTGGTAATCAAGTGCAATGGTAATATTGGGGTGATTATCGACAAACTTTTTAATGGCTTGCGTTTCAGCTTCGGAGAAAGGGAACTCTCCTCCATAAACATTAGATTTTGGATTGCTATTTTTATGAAATCCAACAGAGAAGTTACGATTTAAATCAACACCAATAGAGCCATCACTATTTTTACGTCTATTTTTTCTCCAAAAAGAGAAGTGTTCACGTGAGTATTCATACCCATCAGGGTTTAAACAAGGAACCATGTAGAGTGTTCCTTGTTTGAGTGACACCTCTAAAAGAGGGTCAATGGTTTGATTTTCAACAACATACTCTATAAATTTCAATGCCAACTCATGCCCTATCCACTCTCTTGCGTGAATACTTCCTGTATAAAGAAGTGCTGGTTTATTGTCTGCTTCTTTTACATTTTGAGAGATTTTTGCTAAGACAATCTCTCTTCCTTCAAATGTTGTTCCGATTTTCTCAATAGAGATAAGCTCAGGATTCTCTCTTTGCATCTTATAGAGAAATGCAAGAGATTCGGCATAGGACATATATTGGTTTTTCATCAATAACCTTTCAGGTGAAATAACGCTTTTGTGTAGAGTTATACACTTTTAGAGCTGAAAGATAGAAATATTAATCCTTTTTAGTGAGATTGTCTTGAAAATTCCACGTTTCACTTGGCCACTCTTCGGTGTCTCTCTTTTTGGTATTAAGTATAGGATATTGTGCATCAAGCTCATGCAAATAACGTCCACCCTCTTGTGTCTCTTTTACTTTACTATCTAAGAAATATGCACCATCATAACTTGGTGTATAGTTTCCAAAGGTAATATAACGAAGGGTTCTTAAGATAGAGCTATCCATTTTTCCTAACTCTTCCCAGTTGTAAAGAGGGATATTTGGAAGAGGGAATCTCCCTTGAGAAAACTTCCACATCAAGTATTGCCCTATCCAGTCACGAATGTATGGGAATGCAGCAAATGCCGTAGCACACTCTAATATACGGTATTTTCCATCTTCACCTACGGCAATATCACATGCCCAATACTCTGCATTGGCAGATTTTGAAACTTCTACGGCTAAGTCTAAAAGCTCTTTAGGGACATCCATATAATCCATACTTCCTCCTTGAGAAGTATTGGTTAACCACTCCCCTTCAGGTGGTCTTCTCCAGAATGCACATACAGGCTTATGACCAATAAGCATAACCCTCACATCAGCAGACATAGGTACAAAGTCTTGAAAATAGGCAGGGTAGTACTTTTTCTCATTTAAAAGAGAAAAAGCCTCCTCTTTAGAGTCTACTTTATGTACAAAATATCCACCATAGTTTGATGGTCCATAAGATTTTTTAATAATTTTAGGGAAAGAGGTATTCTCTATAAAGTCATCTCTCTCTTTTGTATCATAAAAAATGTAAGTTTGAGGAATAGGTATCTCATATTTCCAAGCAAATCGTGTTACATTCTCTTTTGATTTATTGGAAAACTGTGTATCCATAGAGGGGATAAAGGTAACCTCTGGAAGTGCGCGTGCAATCTCTCTAAAGGTCTCATAAGCTGTTGCAGGAATATTTCCAATGAGTACATCAATCTTTTTATCTTTTACTTCTTGAATAAAACGTGCTTTATCGTTTTTCCAATGGTAGGTGACAATCTCAATTTTATCTGGCCACCCTTTAAAGTTTGATTTATCAAAAAATCGTAAGACATGGTCTAAATAGAGTAATCCAAGTTTTGGTAAGGTTTTTTGCTGTTTCATTGTTATCTCTCTTTACTTTTTTTTGTTTTTCTATCTATCATTTCAACAATTAAGTTTATCTTTTTATTGTTGAAATCTAAGCCCATCTTCTCTTGTTGAGGTGTAGCAAAGGCTGGAATACCATTGACTTCTAAGACAACATACTCTTCTCTTTCTAAATCATAAATAATATCCACCCCTGCAATATCTGTACCACACACCTCAGCAGCCTTTTTCGCAATGGAGACAATTTCATCATTAGGTTCTCTTAAAAAAACTGACCCACCACTGGTTACATTGGTTCTCCAATCACTCTTAGAGGCTTTTCTTCCATAGCAACCAACAAATTGACCATCAACAATATCCACACGATAATCTGTATTATCATAGTTTACAAATTTCTCTACATAGAAGAAACGTAAATCCATCTGATTTAAAAAAGGTAGGAGCATATTGAGTGCTGCTTGGTTTTCTATTTTTGTCAATCCTACACCACCCCATCCATCGGTTGGTTTATAGACCATCTTTGACCACTTATTCATAATCTTCTCAAGATGTTTTGTATCATCTCTGTGACAAAGTTGAAAATCAGGTGTGGCAATACCATGTTGTTGTAGTAAAAAAGAGGTTTGAAACTTATCTTCTGTTAATGCAAAGGCTTCATAACTATTAATCATAGGTATCACACGATTGAGTGCTTGATATAAAAACGTTTGGTACTGTGTCTGTTCCCCTGCATTATAGGAGAAAAAAAGGTCTAACTCATCAAGACGCTCTTTACCATAATAGATATGCCCCTTCTTTGCTATGGCGTGTCTTAGGTTGACATCTGTGAGTGTTTCAATCTCTCTCTCTTTAAGCTTTTTAACCAGTTTCTTTTGAATCTTCTCTCCCCCACTGTTACTATAAAGCCACATCGCAATTTTTCTCTTCATAATCCTACTCCCCTTCTATTATTTAATAACTTATTCTACTATGATTTATTAAAATAGTATGAGAAAGCTTTTAAAAAAAAGATGAATACAGAGGAGTGTAACCATATGAAAAATAATGATTGGACTGAACTACAAAAGATGATAGAGATAAACTCTTGGACAAAAAACAAAGAAGGTGTAGATGCTTATGGAGCATTAATCGCTCAAGACTTTGAAGCATTAGGTTTTCAAGTAACCACCCATCAACGTCAAACCATAGGAGACCACCTCTATTTTACCTCTTCTTTAAAAGAGGGAAAAAGAATGCTTCTTTTAGGACATCTCGATACAGTTTTTCCTCCAGATACTTTTGAAGGCTTTAGAGAAGATGATATATGGATATATGGTGCAGGTGTATGTGATATGAAAGGAGGAAACTATGTTGCCCTCTCCTCTTTACGTCAATTAAAAGAGTCATTCGGAGAGATTTACAATATTGATATGCTTCTTGTGAGTGACGAAGAGACAGGAAGTGATGACTCTAAACATCTTTTACGCCAACTCGCTTCAAAATATGACTACTGTATGGTCTTTGAAGCAGCAGGGAAAAATGATGAGGTTGTTGTTGCTAGAAAAGGGGTGGGTACTTTCTCTTTAGATATTACAGGTAAAGCTTCTCATGCAGGAAATCACTATAAAGAGGGTGTAGATGCTAATCTTGAAGTAGCACATCAGACATTAGCCCTAGTAGGTTTAACCAACCTTTCACTCAATACAACAGTGAATGTAGGAAAGATAGAAGGAGGCATTGGTGCAAATACTATCTCCCCTTCTGCAAAAATGACATTTGAGATACGCTACACCTCAACCAAAGAGAGAGATAGACTCCTTCAAGAGATAGATACCCTCAGTAAAACCCCTCATGTAGAAGGGATTACACTCAAACTCTCTGGAGGAATACAGCGAGATGTAATGGAGGAGACAATAGCACAAAAAGAGTGGATAGAAACCATCAACACCTTTGCACCCAAACCCCTAAAGAGTGAAGCAAGAGGAGGTGTGAGTGATGCGAACATTATTGCCTCACAAGGGGTAACAACCCTAGATGGTTGGGGTCCTTATGGAGATGGTGACCATACCGTTTATGAGAGAGCTTCAAAAGAGAGTTTCAAGCAACGTATTGAACTCGTAACTGCTTGCTTTGAACACTTTTTAAAAGGTGATTTTTAAAAAGACTTCCTTCTATTAGAGCTAGGCTGATATAATACTCCCTACTTTAAAGAAGAAGGAACTGACTATGACCATACTCATTGCTGATTACATCTATACCCCTAATGGTTTTGAAACATCAAAGGCGATTGCTTTTGAAGAGACCATTGTGGCAATTGATAATCTAGAGACACTCATTGAGCAATATCCCGATGCTAAACGTATCCGTACAGACCCCTATACAGTTATCTACCCAGGATTTATCAATACACACGTACATTTAGAGTTCTCTGCCAATAAGACATCACTCTCTTATGGTGACTTTATCCCTTGGCTCTACTCTGTGATTGAGGAGAGAGACCAATTGATGCAAGCGTGTGACAATGTACAAATGAGGCAAGCCACACAAGAGATGTTACGCTCAGGAGTGACCACTTTTGGAGCGATTTCAAGTTTTGGATTGGAGTTAGAAGTCTGTCAAGAGACACCTCAAAGGGTTGTGCTATTTAATGAGTTAATTGGTTCTAATGCACAGTATGCTGATATGCTCTATGGTGATTTTAAAGAGCGTCTAGAAGCGACCCTTCAACTCTCACCTAAACATCGTATTACACCAGCTATTGCCATTCACTCACCCTACTCTGTTCACCCTATTTTAATAGAGAGAGCTGTACGATTAGCCAAAGAGCATCAACTTCCTCTTAGTGCACACTTTCTTGAGTCTGCTCCAGAGCGAGAGTGGTTAGAGAAAGCTCAAGGGGCATTTTTGACTTTCTTTGAGAAGTTTTTTCAAACCTCTACACCTGTGAATGATATTGACTCCTTTTTACATACTTTTGAGACATACCCTACCCACTTTACCCATGCCACAGAAGCAACCAAAGAGGAGTTAATCTATTTAAAAGAGTGTGGACACTCTATTGCACACTGCCCAAGAAGTAACCGTTATTTAGGGTGTAGACGTTTACCACTAGAGACGCTTCATGAAATAGCCTTACCATATAGTGTTGCTACGGATGGGTTAAGCTCTAATGACTCTTTAAATATTTTTGATGAGTTCCGTTCAGCACTGATGCTTCACAACACCCTTCCCCTTCAACCCTTAGCCAATAGACTCATAGAGGCATCAACCACACAAGCCTCTAAGATTTTAAAGAGTAATGGTGGTCTATTAGCCGTTGGAAGAGATGCCGACTTTGCATTAGTGACTCTTCCTGACTTACCAAAAGAGAAAGAGGCGATTGCACTTTGGACTATTTTACATACCAAAGAGGCTTCATCTGTCTATATTGCAGGAGAGAGAGTTGTTTAAGTTCCTCTCAAGAACACTTCGTTGGATAGGTGAACACTTTAAAGGGTTACTCTTTTTACTGATAGTTTTAGTATTTTTGATACCTAAGCAAGAGGGTATCAATCATCTAGCCAATGTTGAAGAGATTAAACTCTTTGGTGCTATTATAGATGCTCAAGATATTGTCTCTCAATTAGAAGAGGCGAAGCATAATCCTCATATTCAAGGGGTTTTACTCAATGTAAACTCTCCCGGAGGAAGTGTACCTCCCTCTATTGAGATATCTTATGCTGTTGCCTCTTTAGCCAAAGAGAAACCTGTGGTTGTCTATGCAAGTGGTATTTTAGCCAGTGGAAGTTATTATGGTTCTATCTTTGCTACGCATATTGTTGCCAATCCAGGGGCTGTGGTAGGCTCTATTGGTGTAATTATGGAGAGTGTAAACTTGCACGCTTTCTTAGATAAGATTGGTATCTCTTCACAAGTAGTCAAAGAGGGACGCTACAAAGAAGCAGGAACACTTATGCGTCAATGGACACCTCAAGAGAGAGAAGAGTTAACTCAATTAACAAAAGATACCTATGCACTCTTTACCCAAGATGTTGCTAAAGCAAGAGGCTTATCGCTTCAAGAGGTAGACCAGTGGGCAAATGCACATATCTTTTCTGCAAAACGTGCAAAAGAGAGAGGGTTAATTGATGAGGTGGGTGTTAAACGTACAGCGATAAATTGGCTTCAACAAACGTTGAAACTAAAGAGATTAATTTGGAAAAAAGAGGATCCTCACCAAACTTTGATTGAGAAGATAAAAAAAGAGTTGGGACTAAAAGTAGAAGTTGGAGGGTATAGATTGAAAGCCTCTCTTTAAAAGAGTGGCTTTCAACAAGGACTATTTAAGTGTAGAGATGTACTCTGCAACATCTTTAATAGCAGCGTCATCAAGAGCAGCTACTTGACCTTTCATAAGACCACCCATACCGTGTTGGTTAAGTGTTCCTGCTTTGTATCCGTGAAGTTGCTCAGCAGTTTTTGCAGCATCTTGACCAGCAATAATTGCAGATTTACCAAGTGCAGATTTTTCACCTTTTTGTCCGTGACATCCTGCACATTTTGCAAATGTTGCAGCACCATCAGCCATAAGAAGTGTAGACCCAGCAAGTAACATTGTGATTGCTAATTTTTTCATTGTAAATTCCTTTTAAATATATTTTTACGCAAAATTATAACATTCTGCGTTTTAAGTCTCTCTTAGTTGATAAGAGAGAGACTTCTTAACAAGAAGGTACGTTTCCTGAATCTGAAGCAAATTCATATGCAAAGTCATAAAGATGTGGAACATATTTCTCTTTTACTTTTACACCTGGACAGATTTTTGCAGCTTCAGCAGCAAATTGTCCAGCACCTTTAATTTTTTCCCACTCATCTTGTGTATGTTTTGCAGCAAATTTTGCTCCAGAGAAACCACAAGCAGCTTTCATTTTCTTTTGGTAAAGTTTTTGTCCTTTTTTTGCATCTGCAGAAGCAGTTGTTGAAAGTAGAGCAACACCAAGTAATGCACCAAGTGCTAATTTAGTCATTTTAGTCATCTTTTATCCTTTTGTTTTTTAAGATAGACGCATCATAACATAGAATTGTGAAGGGATTGTGAGCAATGGGAAAAAAAATCTCTTAAAAATCCCCTTGGTGCTTCATCAAGTTACACCACCCTACTTTAAGCGTCCAAATACCTTGTAGCGTTCCCAATAGGTTTGAATACTTTGTGTGAGTGCTTTATCACTTAACGTGGTGGCTTTTTTAATACCATACGTATCAAGAAAGAGGTCAGACATAACACTTAACTCTTTTGAGGGGTGTTTGAGGTAGTACATCATCGTTACCTTTACATTCTCCTCTCCACTATAATTGAGAAGGTAACGTTTAAAAATCTGTTGCAAAGATGTGGGTAGATGCTGATGACACGGTACACATGCCCTATCAAAAATAGTATTATTTACTTTAGAAGATACCTCAGCTAACAGAGGGGTCGTACTCAATATCAGTGTTGTTATGATGATAGGTGTTTGTTTTTCCATTGAATCTCCATACATGTTCCTTTTTCTTTAATAGAGGTGACCTCTATGGTGAGATGACACTCATCGGCTATCTGTTTCACAATACTCAACCCTACACCAAATCCCCCTTCACTCTTGTTAAATCGCATATAACGGTCAAACATAAAAGGAATCTCCTCTTTGGCAATACCAATACCCGTATCACAGATGGTCAGCTGTGATGCTGTAAGCGTAATATAGATATCCCCTCTTCTGCGATTGTATTTAATCGCATTTGAGAGAAGATTATCAACAATACGTACCATCTTATCTTTGTGAATATAGAGTGTTGCCTCTTGTAGGTTAAGGTGAATGGTAATGGCTTTTGAGTGTGCTAGAATTTCAAAATACTCCACTCTATCTTCTATAAGTGTAACAAGGTCAACCCTCTCTTTCTCTTTTTGACTCTCTCTCTCTAGGGTCATATAGGTTAAATCTTTATAGAGAACTGAGACGGTTTTTGCTGCAATATTAATACGGTTGAGCTTCTTTTTATTCTTCTCTATCATCTGATGGGTATCCATCATCTCAATATTGGCTAAGATGGCTGAAAGAGGGGTATTGAGTTCATGTGTGGTATCTTTAATAAAACGGTCTAAGAGTAAAATAGCATCACGCATAGGTTTGACAAAGAGGTTAGCTAAGTAGATACCAAAGAGAAGAAAGAAGATAAAACCAATACTATTATAGAGAAAAAGACGTTGAGAGATATCTTGTTTCCATAATCCATCATCTTCTATCTCAATAAAGAGATATTTCGCCCCTAAATAGTACTCATCTAAACTCTTCATAAAGTGAATAAAACCCTCTTTTTTGGTTAAATATATCTCTTTAGAGAAAGACTCTGGATTTGCTTTAAGTAAGGAGAATATTTTACGGTGGTCTATATCATAAATAGCACTCTTAAAATGGGGGTCTCTAGGATAGGTTGTACGTTCATCAAAGTAGTGGTGTAGAATCTTTAACTGTTTGGTTTGAATATAGGCATATTTTGAGAGTATGGCACGTTTTTCTGCTAACATAAGCTTTTCGGCCGATTGATAGTAAAAAAGTGAGAGAAGAATTTGTAACGTAAGTACCATAGAGAGGTAGAGTGTTAAAAAGCGTAAAAGTGACTGCTTTTCACTTTTGAGTAACGAATTTGTAGCCTTGTTTTTTAATACTGACAATATGCTCTTTCCCTATGAGTTTACGTAAATTTTTAATATATGTACGAAGTGCTGTATCGCTAGGTGTCTCATGGTAATCCCATAAGTAGTCATAGAGAACTTCATGAGAGAGGATACTCCCCTCTTTTGTCATAAAGAGTTTTAAGAGTAAAGACTCTTTGTTACCAAGGTTTATCGCTTCATTATTAATAAGAAGGGTTGATTTTTTAATATCATAGAGGGTCTTCTCATTAATACGTTTATACTCTTCTACTTCGTGAAAGAAACTTCTCTTAAGAAGGGTCTCTACACGAATTTTTAACTCTTTGAGTACAAATGGTTTTCGAATATAGTCATCACACCCACTCTCAAAACCTCTCTCTAAATCATCAATACTATCCATAGAGGTAATAAAAATAGCTGGTGCTTCTACACCCGATTGACGACTCTCTTTTAAGAGAGAACGCCCATCAATCTTTGGGACATTGATGTCTAATAAAAGAAGGTCAAATTGTGTCTCATAGAGCCTCTCTTGAGCCTCTTCGCCATCATAGGTAGAAATAACCTCATGTCCCTCATCCTCTAAGAATTCACTAATGGTCTCATTGAGATTGGCATCATCTTCTAAGAGGAGTATCTTTGCCATTTAACAGTACTGCTTTACCCAGTTTTGTAAGCGTTGAGCACTCATTGCACCACTAATACGTTCTATCTCTTTACCATCTTTAAAGAGAATAAGTGTTGGAATACTCTCTATACGGTATTGTCCAGCTAACTGTTGTGCCTCTTCTGTGTTTACTTTTAAAAATTGTGCCTGAAGTGGCATATTGCGTGATGCCTCTTCAAAAGCTGGTGCCATCTGTAAACAAGGACCACACCAAGGTGCCCAAAAATCAACAACAAGTGGGAGTTGAGAGTTGGCTAAAAAGTGTGAAAAGGTTTGGGCATCGACACTTTTAGGAGGTGTGTTTAAAAGAGAGTTTTTACACCCTCCACAATTTGCTTTGGTGTAGTGAGGTTTCTTTGGAATACGATTGACCTTTAAACAGTTTGGACAGACTATGGTGATAGTAGACATGAAAAACTCCTTTCTTTTAAATGATTTTTGAAATTATAGCAAAAAAGAGAGATGAGTTAAAGAATCTCTAATATTTTTCTTAAATCTTTCTCATCAATGGTATGACTTGCAGCCTCTTTTAAGATAGGTTTTGCACAAAACGCCACACGTGTTTTTGCGTGAGCAAACATACTTAAGTCATTAGCACCATCGCCTACAACAAGGGTATCTTCTTGAGAGATATTTAAAAGTGCTTGTAGTCTGACAATCATATCTCCTTTGGCTTGAGAGTACATCATCTCCCCACCTACTTCACCTGTAAGGTAACCATCTTTTGTATGAAGAAAGTTAGAAAAGTCTGCATCAATACCTAAGGCTTTACACGCTGGTTGGGTGGCATCACGAAATCCTCCAGAGAAACAGACCACACGGTAGCCTCTCTCTTTTAATCCATCAACAACCTCTTTTGCTCCATTCATCATAGGAAGTGTACGGCATATCTCAACAACTTTTTGATGAGGTAATCCTTTTAACAGTGCTACACGTTCAACCAATGAGTCATAAAAATCTAACTCTCCAGCCATTGCACGCTCTGTAATGGCAACCACTTGCTCTTTTAGCCCCAATACTTCTGCAAAGAAGTCAATTGTCTCCCCATCCATTAGGGTTGAATCAAAATCAAAAACTGCCAATTTTGCCATCTTTTAGTCCTCTTACTATATTATTTTGATAGAATTATAGCACTAATACTAAAAATATAAAGAGATATAAAGATGTTTGAAAAATTTTGTGATGTGCTATGTTTAGAAAAAGAGTTTATTACGGTGGAGATTAACCCACCCCATGGTGCTTCTTTGGATAAAATTATTGATAATATTCGCCTATATGGGCTTGATAAAAAGGTCTCTGGCTTCTCTTGTACGGATAATCCTTTAGCTAAACTCAAGATGAGTGGGGTACTCTCTGCGATTAAAATTCAACAGACATTCCAAAAACCTGTCATTGCGACAATGAGTATGAGAGATAAAAACAAACTCTCTTTACAGTCGACGCTATTGGGTGCGAATGATTTTGATTTACGCTGTTTTCTTGCTTTAACAGGTGACCCAGCTAAACTCTCTGACCAGCCTGACGTTAAAGGTGTTTTAGAGAGAGACTCTACCTTACTTTTGAGTATTATTCACCATCTTAATAAGGGTGTAGACTACTCAAACAAAGCATTAACACCTAAACCAAAACCTATCTACCCTTTTGCTGTGAGTAATGCCTATGCAAAAAATATGGATGGGTTGAAGAAACGTATGGTGAAGAAGTTAAATTATGGAGCACGTGCCATCATTACACAACCTGTGTATGATAGAGAAAATGCCAAAATACTCTTAGAGCTTTTTGAAGAGGCAAAAGAGGAGAGTATTCGTCAAACAGCCAAAGAGGCACAACTTGTCTTGGGGCAATTTCCCATTGTTCGTGCGCGTACAGCAAACTTTATTGACGACAAAGTCCCTGGTATTCACGTACCAAAAGAGATTATTGATGAGATGAATTTAGCATCAATGGATAGTGAAGAAAAAGAACAAGAGGTAGGGTTTGCTCTCTCTAAGCAACTCTTTGATGATGTGATGGCACTTCATGGGAAAGTGCATCTGATGACACACAATCGATTTGACCTCTGTTCAGCACTTATCGGAGAGAGATAAACCTCTTAGAGAATATTTCTCAAGACAATGGCGTAGTGCATCACAAAAAGATTTAAAAAGAAGATGAGCATACTTGAACCTCTTGAGAGAAGTTGCTCTTTTTTTGTTCTTGTTTTTCCATTGGTACGGTAAGCAATCACAAAATGTACAACCGTAGCAATGGTTAAGATAGAAACCAGTGTAACTTTCATCTGAAGGGCATCAGAGATAGCACTCCCATCTCCACTAAAAAGAGTATTAAAAAGGTGGTAATGTATACCCATGACCCATCCTGTTAAAAGGAGCATCACTAAAGCAACCACTTCAAACCAACCAAAAATAGGTCCAATATGAGGATAGACTGCTTTTTGTGCCTCTTTATCACGTAGTGTGATACCTAGCACAAACATAAAGACAGAACCACCAATCCAACTAATGGCCATAATGAGGTGGATATGAAATGCCCACTGTGTGACCCACTCCCACATCTTAACTATCCAACTTTAAAACAGCCATAAATGCCTCTTGAGGCACTTGAACTTTTCCAATAGATTTCATACGCTTCTTCCCTGCTTTTTGTTTCTCAAGCAGTTTACGTTTACGGGTAATGTCACCACCATAACATTTTGCCGTTACATTTTTCCCCATCGATTTTACATTAGAACGTGCAATAATCTCATTTCCAATACTTGCTTGAATAGCCACTTCAAAAAGTTGTCGAGGAATAAGTTCTTTAAGCTGTGCTACAAAGGCAAGTCCACGGGTTCTTGCTTTATCACGTGGTACAATAATAGAGAGAGAGTCTACAATATCTCCAGCTACACGGATATCGAGTTTGACTAAATCGCCCTCTCTAAAGCCAATAGGTTCATAATCAAAACTTGCATACCCTTTTGTGACAGATTTGAGTTTATCATAAAAATCCATGACAATCTCATTCATAGGAATATCATACTCCAGTAATACACGTGTCTCATTTAAATAATCCATCTTAATCTGAATTCCACGACGGTCATTGAGTAGTTTAATGAGATTTCCTAAATACTCTTGAGGGGTTAAGATGGTTGCTTTCACATAGGGTTCAAATATCTTTGCAATCTTTTGTGGTTCAGGAAGCTCTGAAGGGTTTTGAATGATTAACTCATCACCATTGGTCTGCTCTACTTTATAGACAACTGTTGGAGCAGTCGCAATAAGGTCTAAGTTAAATTCACGCTCAAGTCGCTCTTTAATGACCTCCATATGAAGCATACCTAAAAACCCTGTTCTAAACCCAGAACCTAAAGCCATAGAGCTTTCTGGCTCAAAGCTTAAAGAGGAGTCATTAAGTTTAAGTTTATTGAGTGCATCTCTTAAATCCTCAAAACGGTCTGTATCAATGGGGTATATCCCTGCAAAGACAAATGGTTTGGCTGGTTCAAACCCTCCAATCATCTCTTGTGTAGGATTCTTTGCATCGGTAATAGTATCACCTACTTGAAGCCCCTCTACGGTCTTTAATCCTGTTACAACAATACCCACCTCTCCAGTACGAATCTCATCGGTTTTAATGGGTGCAATAGGGTTTGGATACATCAAATCTAAGACTTGATGCTCCTCTTTTGTCCCCATAATTTTAATCATTTGACGTTTTTTGATACTTCCTTCAAAAACACGAACCAAGGCTAAAGCACCCAGATAGTTATCGAACCAACTATCATAAATTAACGCTTTTGCTGGTGCATTTTCATCACCCGTTGGTGCAGGGACTCTCTCTACAATAGAGTCAATTAACTCAGCAACCCCTACCCCAGTCTTTGCAGAGACAAGGTTATGCTCTGTTGCATCAATACCAATGGCTTCTTCTAACTCAGAGAGTACCCTATCTGGGTCAGCTGCTGGGAGGTCAATTTTATTGACTACGGGAAGGAGTTCAAGGTCATTCTCTAAGGCAATATAGACATTGGCAATAGTTTGTGCCTCTACCCCTTGTGCAGCATCGACAATAAGTAATGCACCTTCACAAGAAGCCAGTGAGCGACTCACTTCATAAGAGAAGTCTACGTGACCAGGAGTGTCTATGAGGTTTAAGATGTACGCTTCACCATCTTTCACATAATCTAACCGAACCGATTGTGCTTTAATGGTAATACCACGCTCTTTTTCAATATCCATCGTATCCATGACTTGTGAAGACATCTGTCTATCACTTACAGCCCCACACTCTTGAATGATTCTATCAGCAAGGGTAGATTTACCATGGTCAATATGGGCAATAATAGAGAAGTTACGTATGTTTTTTTGAGGTACTTTATGTGTCAAACTATTTCCTTAAATATAAGCAGTCCCACTTTCTCCCAAGAAGGGAGTTAAAAAAGTACCATACCAAAGTGGACACAGTATGCTACTTAGAAGTGTCATAAAGACCCTTCATGAGAGTCATTTTATGAGTTGCTCTCAAACAGAGAGTTGACACTCTCATTGTTATGTACACGACGAATCACCTCTCCTAACATAGAAGCTGTTGAAAGCATCGTAATTTTAGGTGATTGTGATTTCATAGGAATGGTATTGGCAACAACAAGCTCATCAAGAGCACCATTTTCAATACGCTCATAAGCTGGTCCTGAGAGTACAGGGTGTGTACAACACGCCATAACCGATGTGGCTCCAAGGGCTTTAAGTGCTTCAGCACCTTTTACCATTGTTCCTGCTGTATCGACCATATCATCAATTAAGATAACATCTTTTCCTTCTACATTCCCAATAATATTCATCACCTCAGCCACATTGGCTTTCTCTCTACGCTTATCGACAATGACCATATCTAAGCCCAGTTTAGATGCAAAATATCTAGCACGAGCAACCCCTCCAATATCAGGTGATGCAATGACTGGATTTTTAAAGTTTTTTGATTTAATATAGTCCATAAATAAAATAGCACCATAGAGGTTATCTACTGGAATATCAAAAAATCCTTGAATTTGTGATGCGTGAAGGTCAACAGTGACCATACGTGTAATACCTGCTGTCTCCATAAGGTTTGCTACCAATTTTGCTGAAATAGGCACACGAGGTGCAGCTTTTCTATCTTGTCTGGCATATCCGTAGTAAGGAACAACAGCTGTAATAGATTTTGCACTTGAACGCTTTAGGGCGTCTGTCATAATCAAAAGCTCCATTAAGTTGGCATTGGCTGGTGCAGATGTTGGTTGAATAATAAAGACATCTTTACCACGTACTGACTCTGCAATTTGGACAGAAATCTCTCCATCGGAGAAACGATTGATACTCGCTTTAGAAAGAGGCATCTCAAGATAGGTTGCTATCTCTTCAGCCAGTTTAGGGTTTGATGTTCCAGAAAAAAGCATATATCCGCTCATAATGTAACCTTATTGAAATAATTTTATAGGTGTATTCTACACAAAAGATTATAAAAAGGGGGTTTAAAGCTCAGAGGTATTACACTTCTATGAATGAATACAGAAGAATCTGGAGCGATATGATACGAAAATTTTTTAGAAAACTTGCCACAAAAAAAGATAAATTTGACTCTCTTTTAGAAAAGTACCATCTACCTAGGAGCTATTTTAATGTCAATCGTAAAATGGTGACACGTGGTGTGTTTGTAGGACTCTTTTGGGGGTTTATCCCTATGCCTATGCAGATGTTAGGGGTGATGATTACGACCCCTCTTTTTCGTTTTAATGTCCCCATAGGATTAGCCACAGTATGGTTAAGTAACCCATTTACCTATCCTCCCTTATGGTACTTAGAGTATAAAACAGGAAATATTCTGTTACAAAAAGAGGGGATTGGTGATATTCAACTGACAATGGAGTGGTTTCAAAACCATTGGAATGAAGTGGTTGTACCTCTTTATGTGGGTACAGCCTTCTACTCTACTGTGGTTTCATTTCTTGTGTTTCTTCTTTTAAACTGGTTATGGAGACGTTCTGTTAAACAAGAACGTCTTCTTCAAAAAAGAGGTTAAACAATTACCCCTCCACCCACTAACGCCTCTCCATCATAAAAAGCAGCAATCTGCCCAGGGGCCAATCCAAACACAGGCGTCTCTAGGGTAATGAATGCCCTCTCCTTCTCTAGTGCAATATGACACACCATAGCTTGGGTACGGTAGCGTACCTTTACTTTGTAGGATGTTTTTGTTGGCGTGCTAAACCAATTGAGTGAAGTTACTTCAAAAGAGGAGATAGCCAACTTCTCTTTGGTTCCGACAACAATTTGGTTCTCTTTGGGTTTAATGGCTAAGACAAAGTGTGGGTCATGTGCACCATTTACAAAGAAACCACGACGTTTACCAATGGTATAGTGCATATATCCCTTGTGTGTTCCTACAACTTCCCCTTCACTATTGACTGTCTCTCCTGGCATATCAATATTCATATGTTTAGCTAACACCTCATCATAACTATTCTCTACAAAACATATCTCTGTACTCTCTTTTTGTGAAGCAATCTCTTCAAAGAGAGGAATGGTGTGTGCAAACTTCTTTACATCCTCTTTTAACCACTCTCCTAAGGGGAATAGAAGACGAGGAAGTACCTCTTTTTTGACTTGACATAGAAAATAACTCTGGTCTTTTGTTTTATCTTTTGCTTCATAGAATGTTTTTGCATCAGATTTTACATAGTGTCCTGTTGCAATCTTCTCAATACCTAAACCATTGGCAAACTCAACCATGGCTCCAAATTTAATGGTACGGTTACAGACAACACAAGGGTTAGGGGTTAACCCCTCTTGATAACTCTTAACAAAATAACGGTAGACCTCTTTATCGAATGCTTCAGAGAGGTCATAAAAATGGATAGGGATGTGAAGATACTCTCCCACTTTTTGTGCTTTGGCATAATGCTCTTCGTGATAACCCTCTTTATGGTGTAGCTTCATATAGACCCCTACTACCTCATACCCTTCTTGTTGAAGAAGAATGGCTGTAACCGTAGAGTCTACTCCTCCACTCATTCCCACTAATACTCTCTCTTTTTTCATATTATCTCTCCTATTTGTAATCCTATATGCTTTTTTATCTTAACAAAAGTAGCTTTAGCGTGTTGATGCTCTTGTGTAAAGAGTGAAATGGGGTCATCTAAGAGTGTTTGAGGAATGGCTATGTACGCTTTTTGTTGAGGTTTATGGGTTTGAATTGTTCCTAATGATGGATAGAGATATTGATGACTCTTTTGTTTTTCTATAAAAAGAGGGGTCTGCTCAATAGTATCTACACTAAAGAGGAGTTGATGGTTTTCTCTTTTAAGTGTTCCTCTGGCGTAGACCATCTCCTCTTTGACTAAAAGTACCTCTAGGTTATCTAAAAGAAGAATATCTGTTATCTGGAGTGAGTGATAGTTCTCTAAAGAGAGCTTTAACGGGCTAAGAAAGAGTGTGTAATGCTCCTTTTTTTGAGGATGTTTTTGCATTAATGCGAGTAGCTCTGAAGCTTGTTTTTTTCTATGCATCATAGACATCACCAATAAAAGAGGAGAGAAGATACTCTTTGTCTGCACACATTAAGTCATGAGGTACCTCTTGTCCTGTGGAGAAGTAACGTAATGCGAGGGGGTGGTTTAAGAGAAAGTTGAGGAGTGTGCCAAAGTGTTTTGTCTCATCAAACTTACTAATAAGCAATCCATCAATATGTAAGAAGGAGAAGTGTTGATAGATATCTTCCATATCTTCATATTTGAGTGTAGCACAAAGCATAAGGTTGACTCTTACTTGTTTTTCTCTAGCAACCTTTAAAAATGAGATGGTTTCAATAAACTTTTGTGTATCAAATGGCGACATACCTGCTGTATCAATTAAAATCATATCATAATGCTCATAACGAAGAAGTGCCTCTTGAAACATCTCAAGGGTCTCAATGACTTCATACTCTAACTCCATCATCTTTGCGTAACTTGAGAGTTGTTCTGTTGCACCTACTTTATAGGTATCAAGGTTGAGTAAAACAACACGGTAAGGTCTATCGAGTAAAAAGGAGTAACGTGCAGCCAGTTTGGCAATGGTTGTTGTCTTTCCTACTCCTGTTGGACCAACAAGCATCATAATATGAGGCTCTAGCATCTCAGGTTCAATAGAGAGTCCATTGTCTATCTCTTCAAGAAGCATTGAGACAATTTTCTCTTTAGGAAACATCACTTCTGCTGAAGAAAACGGTTTAAGCTGATTCTCTAACCACGTTTGAGAGATGCCTTTTTGCATAAAGAGTGTTTTAATCTCCTCTAATAGACTCTTTTGGGTATTTTTTTGAAGAGTCTCCTCTTTTAGTAAAGAGAGTTGTGCTTTTAATTCGCCTATTTCTGTACGTAACCCCTCCTCTTGTGAAACCATAGGTAAAGAGCCAAAAGAGTGTTTCATAAATGTCTCTTTTGGTACAGATACAACTACTTCACAGACAATAGAGCCATCATCGTGACGAATCTGTTTGGCTGAGACCAAAGAGAGTTGATGTTGCTCTCCATATTTTTGTACAGCTTGCATATAGGCATCTTTAGGATTAGATGCAACAAAAGTCTCTTGCATCATCGTTGTGCCTTATACAGAAGGCTCAGAGGAATTATCACTGAGTCTCTTTGATGCCACCCATGATGAGGTAGTGTTAATGTCTTTGTATTCATAGTAACCTTTTCATAAAAAATCATATCTATATCCAATGTTCTAGGTGCATCTTGAAAGGTTCTTTTGCGTTTAAACTGTTTTTCAAGATGTAAAATATAGCGTAAAAGTGCTTGAGGGCGTAGAGGGGTCTCTACCTCTAAGAGAGCATTATAGAAATCATCTTGCTCAAGGTATCCAAAGGGAGGGTTTTTTAAAATAGGCGAACTCTGAATAATCTCTATTTTAGCACTTCTTTGCATCACCCAATAGAGTCTTTCAAAACGTCTTACTGTATCTCCCATATTCCCACCAATACCCAAAATAGCACGATAGCCACCTTTTGCTTTTTGTCTAAAAGGAAAGTGTTGTGTATAGAGTAGTGTATGGTCTTGATTTAACCTTTTTCTTTTTTGCATCTTACGAGAGAACCTTTGCTTTACCATCTACCATAACAACCATATCTTCTATTCGAATACCAAAAGTCTCAGGTAGATAGATACCTGGTTCAATGGTAAATACCATACCATCTTCAATTTTTGTTTGAGAGCGTTGGGAGATATAGGGCATCTCATGAATATCTAACCCTACACCATGTCCCGTAGAGTGAACAAAATACGCTCCAAATCCAGCCTTATCAATAATATGACGACTTAAAGCATCAACCTGATACGCTTTCATTCCACTACACGCTCCAGCAATGGCTCTATCGTGTGCTTTTAAAACAGTATCATAGGCTTTTTGAATCTTCTTTTTTGAAAAATGTTGTTGTTTAGAGAAGCGACTTCCCTTTTCAAAAAAGAGTGTACGGGTTCTATCTGAACAGTAACGTTTATATTTTAACCCTGCATCAAAAAGTAGTAAATCTCCCTTTTTAAGTCTACGCTTTGTTGGAAGGGCATGGGGTTTTGCAGCATTTTGACCAATTGCAACAATAGGGTCAAAACTTAATGCATACTTTCCTTCGTATGAGAGATAAGACTTTGCAAAATGTGTAAGGGTGTACTCATCATACCCCTCTCCCTTCTCCTCTAGAAAATGTGCAAATGCTTTAAATGCTTTTTTTCCCTTCTGAACAGCCTTTTCTAAAAAGAGAATCTCATCTTCACGTTTAATAATACGTTTAAGATGAGAGAGGTTCTCTTTCTCTACAAATTGACAACGCCCCTCCTCTTTCATCTTTATCATCTCAGCATAACGCCACTCTTTTGGGTCAAAATATACTTTTTTGACAGAAGATTGATTTAAAATCTCCAAGGCTTTTTCTGTTAAATGGTGAGTGATAACTACTTTGGCATTTTGTACCAGTGTGGATGCTTCAATGGTATAGCGTCCATCTGTAATAAAGTAGGCTTCACTTCCTAAAGAGAGGTAGAGTGCATTGTCACAAGAGTATCCACACTCATAATAGATAGCATTTTCATCTTTTAACATAAAATTCATCGTAAACCTTTTTGAGTATATAGTGTTGTGTTGTTGTAATGAGATAGGATTCATTAAGGGTGACAGTACCTAAAAGTACTGTCTGAAGATAGTTTAAACGGTAGAAACTATTTTGCTTGTGCTGATTGTGCCTGCTTCATAGCTGCAACTTCAGAAAGAATTTGTGTCATTCCAACCATAGCCAAGTGGTAACCAAATGGTCCCATTCCTACAATTTGTCCTGCACAAACTGGAGCTGTTAATGACTCTTTTCTAAAAGGTTCTCTTGCATGAATATTACTTAAGTGTACTTCAATGGCTGGAATTTGAACAGCCGATAAAGCATCACGAATAGCAATAGAGGTGTGTGTGTATGCAGCAGGATTGATGATGATACCATCAGCATCGCCTAAACACTCTTGAATACGGTCAACAATTTCACCTTCTAAATTACTTTGAAAAAATTCAATTTCAAGTTGACTCTGTTCTGCAAATGCACGCATTTGTGCATGAATATCTTCCAATTTCATTGGACCATAAATATTCTTTTCACGAATACCAAGCATATTTAAATTTGGACCTTGAATGACAACAATTTTCATCTTTTACCTTCTTTATCTGTTTGATATATTTTATCGAAATATTTTTAACCTCTACTTCTAGGGGAGAAAAAAAGTAACTTTTATGTTAAAATAGAAGAAAAATTGCAAATGGAATCCTCTTTTTTATGAAATTACTTATCTCAGCACTTGAACCCTCTTCTAATCTTCACCTAAAAAATCTCTTATCTTATCTCGATGATGTTGAGCTTTTAGGTATTTATGATAAAAATCTTACAGAAAAAGCACCCCTATATGACATTAGTCAAATGGCTATTATGGGTGTGAGTGATGCTATTAAAAAACTCTTTTGGTTTTTTCGTGTTGCTGATGAGATGGTTGACCTAGCCAAAGATGCTGATAAGATTCTTTTAATGGATAGTTCTGCATTTAATCTACCTTTGGCTAAAAAGTTAAAAAGAGCCTATCCCGATAAAGAGATTATTTACTATATTCTTCCTCAAGTATGGGCAAGTCGTCCTAAGAGGGTCAAACAGTTAGAAGCATCTTGTGATAGACTCTTAGCTATTTTACCTTTTGAAGTATCATACTATAAAAGTTATAAGGCGAGTTATGTAGGACACCCTCTACTTGATATTATTCCTGAGATGAAAAAAGAGGCATCATCTAAAGAGGTGATTGCTTTTATGCCAGGAAGTCGCAAAGGAGAGATAGAGAAACTTCTTCCTATTTTTAAAGAGGTGCGTAAAAGGCTCTCAGATAAAGAGGCAATTCTCATTATTCCACCCTCTTTTTCAAAACGTAAAGTAGAAGCACTCTATGGAGATGTGAGTATGTTTACCCTCTCTTTTCATACGCAAGAAGCACTCCATAAAGCCTCATTTGCCTTTATCTGTTCAGGTACAGCAACACTTGAGGCAACACTCATTGGCACTCCTTTTATTTTAACCTATATTGCAAAAAAGATAGACTTTTTGATTGGTTATCATCTTTTAGGTATTCAAGAGGTTGGATTAGCCAATATTCTTTTTCGTAAACAAGGATTACCTCCACTACATACAGAACTACTTCAAGAGCATGTTAGTGTTGAGAATCTTTTATATCATTATGAAAAGAGCAATAGAACACTTTTTCAAGAGAAAGCAAAAGAGATTAGAGCCTATCTCTCTCATGGGAGTGCAGAGAGTGTTGCTTCAATCATACAAAAGGAGTATCGATGTTAGTTCATATCTGTTGTGCTGTGGATAGTCACTATTTTTTACAAAAATTACAAGAGGCTTATCCAAATGAGAAGCTCATAGGATTTTTTTATGACCCCAATATTCACCCCTACTCTGAGTATCGTTTACGTCTACTTGATGTAGAGCGAAGTTGTAAAATGTTAGATATTCCTCTTATTGAGGGTGCGTATGATGTAGACAGATGGATGCAGACAGTTAAAGGTTTTGAGAAAGAGCCAGAGAAGGGAAAACGGTGTGCTATCTGTTTTGATAGACGTTTTGAAGTTTCTGCACAAAAAGCATCACAATTAGGAGAAAAATATTATACCTCTACACTCTTAACAAGTCCCAAAAAATCACTCAAACAGTTGGCTTTAGCTGGAGAAGCATTAGGGAAACGCTATGGTGTAACATTTCTCTCTCCAGATTTTCGTAAGGCTTCAGGTACACAAGAGCAAAATATTTTAGCCAAAAAAGATGCACTATATAGACAAGATTATTGTGGTTGTCTGTTTGGATTGACCATACAAAGAGAAGAACAGCAACGTTTAGCAGATGAACTCTTTACTCCCCTTTCTGAGCAGATACAGCCAGAGTCTATTGAAGCAAGGCTTGCTCTTTATGAGGAACGACTTATCTTAGAAGAGAAAGGTGTTGAGTATAGAATAACCAAAGAGCGTTTTTTAAACTGGCGCGTCACTTTTGCATTATTAAAAGAGAAAAATCGTGTGGTAACTTCACATATTTTGCCCTATTCAGTGATAAAGGGGGAATTTACACGAGGAAGAGTAGAGTATGAAGTGGAAGGTGTTTTTTATATGAATCGAGATGAGGTAAAATTCATTAGCCTTGATTTCTATAATCAACTATTGAATGCTAATTATACTTCTGTTAAAATGTTGCTCTTTTCACCTCCTCCTTTTGAAGAAGAGGTCACACTTCGTCAAAAAATGGGCTTAAAGCCTTATGATATCTCTACGGTGATTGTGGTCGATGAGATTCCAAAAGGAAAAATCACCTTACAACTTAAAAGTCATATTTATGAAGATGTCCAAGAGGTTTTAAGAAGAGTTTCTTAAGGGATAAGCCCTCTTTCATCACACTTTTACTAAGAATGCGATAAAATTATTGGAAAATTTCATTAAAGGTTTTTCCGTGCTTTATAACGTTGTAGAAATTCAAAAAATATTACCTCATAGATACCCATTTTTGCTTGTAGACCGTATTACTGAACTACAAGCAGGAACATATATTGAAGGCTTTAAAAATGTCTCTATCTCAGAACCAGTCTTTCAAGGACACTTTCCTGACCACCCTATTTACCCAGGTGTAATGATTATTGAAGGAATGGCACAAGCTGGTGGTGTATTGGCATTTAAGAGTATGGACAATGCGACACAAGAAGAGATTGAAAATAAAGTGGTCTACTTTATGAGCATCGATAAAGCAAAATTTCGCGCACCTGTTACACCAGGAGATAAGTTGGTGTATAAAATCAATGTGATTAAAAATAAAGGTGCTGTGTGGCAACTTGATGCAAAAGCGTATGTAGATGATAAAGTTGTTGCTCAAGCAGAGCTTAAAGCTATGATTGTCGATAAATAATAGACTAGGAAAAAAGATGCCTACTATCCACCAAACAGCCATTATTGAAGAGGGTGCAACCATTGCAAAAGATGTCACCATTGGAGCATTTTGTTATATTGGAAAAGATGTTACCATTGGTGAAGGGACAACCATTGCTTCACACGCTGTCATAGAGGGAGATACAACCATTGGAAAAAATAATCGTATCTTCTCTCATACTGCTATTGGTACCATTCCTCAAGATTTAAAATATCAAGGAGAACCCGTTTCATTGGTTATTGGTGATGGTAATACCATTCGAGAGTTTGCACTCATTAATCCTGGTACAAAAGGTGGAGGCTCTCTTACAAAAATAGGAAGTCATAACCTCTTTATGGGCTATGTCCATATTGGTCATGATGCTATCGTAGGAGACCACTGCATCTTAGCAAATGGTGCAACCCTTGCTGGACACGTAGTCTTGGGTAATTATGCTGTTATTGGAGGGTTAACACCTATTCATCAATTTGTTCATATTGGTGAGTATGCTATGGTGGGTGGAGCGAGTGCTGTATCTCAAGATATTCCTCCTTTTTGTTTAGCACAAGGAAACCATGCAACACTAAGAGGATTGAACTTAGTGGGACTTAGAAGAAATCTCCAAAGAGAAGAGATTAACACCCTCAAACGTGCCTATAAACAACTCTTTGAAGAGGGCAAACCTCTACAAGAAACCACACAAGCCCTTCTAGAAACAACCCATAATCCTCATATTGAGGCATTATGTCACTTTATTCAAAACTCACAACGTGGCATCCCTTTTGTGAGAAAATAGATAAAATCTAAACTATGATAAAACGAGGATAAATTATGTCAAAAATATTATGTAGCTTCTGTGCTACACCTGAGAGTGAAGACAACCCTCTTATTGCTGGAGATGATGCTTACATCTGTTCAAGTTGTGTGGTATCTGCCTATAAGATTCTCTTTGATGAGGAAGCCTATCACAATTTAGAAGAGCATCAAGAAGAAGAAGAGCTTGAAAGAGTCATACCAAAACTCTATACACCCAAAGAGATTCATGAAATCTTAGATAGTTATATTATTGGTCAAGAGAGTGCTAAAAAAACCCTCTCTGTGGCTGTCTATAACCACTATAAACGTATCTTTAAAGAGCAACCAGATGATGATGATACACAAATTGCAAAATCGAATGTACTTCTTATTGGACCTACGGGTTCAGGAAAAACACTCTTAGCACAAACCATTGCACGTTTTTTACATGTGCCTATTGCCATTGCTGATGCAACCAATTTAACAGAAGCTGGTTATGTGGGTGAGGATGTTGAAAATATTCTTACTAAACTCCTTATGGCAGCAGATGGTGACCCAAAACTTGCAGAACAAGGTATTGTCTTTATTGATGAGATTGATAAAATTGCCCGTATGGGTGAAAACCGTTCCATTACACGTGATGTTTCTGGTGAGGGGGTACAACAAGCCCTTTTAAAACTCATTGAGGGTTCAGTGGTCAATATTCCACCAAAAGGGGGAAGAAAACACCCAAATCAAGACTTTATTCAAATTGATACATCTAATATCCTCTTTATTTGTGGTGGTGCTTTTGATGGACTCAATGATATCCTCAAACAGCGTCTTGGTGCAAATACCTTAGGGTTTGGACAGACAAAACGTTCAAAAAGAGAAGATGAAAATCTTTTACACCTTGTTGAGTCAGACGACCTTGTCTCTTATGGACTTATTCCTGAACTTATTGGGAGACTCCATGTAACAGCTACCCTTGGAGAGATTACCCAAGAAGATATGGTGCGTATTTTAGTTGAACCTAAAAATGCTTTAGTCAAACAGTATCAAAAACTTTTTGCACTAGATGATGTCACCCTTCGTTTTGAAGAGGATGCACTCAAAGCCATTGCAAAAAAAGCGATTGAGAGAAAAACAGGTGCAAGAGGATTACGTTCTATCTTAGAAGAGGTACTTCTTGATAGTATGTATGAACTCCCCGATTTAAAAGGTTCTGAAGTCGTCATCACCAAAGAGATGGTAGAAAATCAAAAAAAATCTCTCTCAAATAGAGAAAAATAAACAGCACAACACATGAAGGAAGATGAATGTTTAAAAAATTATTAGGAATGTTTTCAAATGACCTTGCTATTGACCTTGGAACTGCCAATACATTAGTATTAGTAAAAGGACAAGGGATTAGTATTAATGAACCCTCTGTCGTTGCGATTCAGTACGATAAGCATGGTCAACAACGTATCCTTGCTGTGGGACAAGAAGCAAAAGATATGGTAGGGAAAACCCCTGGTAATATTAAAGCCATTCGTCCAATGAAAGATGGTGTCATTGCAGATTTTGAAGTAACGGAGATGATGATTCGCTATTTTATCGAAAAAGCCCATAACCGTAAACGCTTCTTCTCTCCACGCATTATTATCTGTGTTCCTTATGGGTTAACACAAGTAGAAAGACGTGCCGTAAGAGAGTCAGCAGAACAAGCAGGTGCACGTTATGTCTATCTTATTGAAGAGCCTATGGCTGCTGCTATTGGTGCAGGTATTCCTGTTAAAAACCCCGATGGAAACCTCGTTGTTGATATTGGTGGGGGTACCACAGAGATTGGTGTTACCTCTCTTGGTGGATTAGTCATTAGTAAATCTATCCGTATCGCAGGTGACCATATTGACCAAGCCATTGTAGACTACATCAAGAAGAACTTCAACCTCCTCATTGGTGACCGTGTAGCAGAGGAGCTTAAGATAAAAATTGGAACAGCCATTCCACTAGAAGAGGAGTTAAGTACAGAAGTACGTGGTCGTGACCAAGTGGAAGGAAGCTTAACCTCTATTGAAGTGACATCTGAACATATCCGTTCAGCCATGAAAGACTCTATTGAAGAGATTGCTGAAGCCCTCAGAAGTGTGCTTGAACAAACACCACCAGAGTTAGCAGGTGATATTGTAGAAAATGGTATTGTTCTTACAGGTGGTGGTGCATTGATTCGTGGATTAGATAGCTACTTAGCAGACTCTGTAAAACTCCCTGTCTACATTGCTGAAGAGCCACTTTTAGCTGTGGCAAAAGGAACAGGTAAAGCACTAGACGAACTCGATATACTCCAACAGACGGCATATGAAGACTAGACTCATTGCCATACTCATTCTCTTGCTAAGTTTAATTACACTACTTAGCAAGAACAGTGAACGTATTGACCATACACTTTTAAATCTTATTAACCCTATTAAACAAAACTATAAAAGTTTTATGCAAGAGCTTGAAGACAAGCGTGCCTCCTATATTTTTCAACAAGAGTCCATAGAAACACTCCATAAAGAGAACCTTATTCTTCGCAAACGTCTTCTAAAACAGACACACTATATTCAACAGATTCAAAATATCTATCAAGCACTCCCTCAACTACGTTATGCCCCTATTCAAAATATCTCTTTAACTGAAACCATATCGTATGTCAAACTCAATAGTTTCTCAAAAATTATTCTTACCAAACCCAAAGCAGTCCATCAAGATAGACTCTATGGATTAATTCAAGGGGATGTGGTTGCAGGAACAGCCAAGATGCAAAACAATCAACTCTATGGCTACCTTACCTCTGACCCAGCGTGTCGTTTCTCTGTCTTTATTGGAAAATCTCATGTTCCAGGTATTGCTATGGGGGTTAAAGCCAATGAGATGATGGTTAAATTTATTCCAAAATGGAATAAAATATCAGAAGGAGATGTGGTTGTAACCTCAGGACTTGACCGTATCTTCTTTGCCAATATTCCCGTAGGTGTTGTCAAGTATGTAGAGATGCAAAGTGCCTATAAGATAGCCCATATTCAGACCTATAATGATGTCTTCCACCCTAAAACATTTTTTCTTATCAACAATGCAGATGCTACTCTCCTAGAGAATTTTGATAGTAACCAAACCAATATTAAACTCAAAGCATATAGTATTCCTCAACTTAAAGAGCGTAAAGAGGAACTCTCCTTACCCAATGAGAGTAACCAAACCCAACACCTCTCCCCTACTCCACTTATTAGTAGTATTCCTCAACGTATTGACCAGACACAAGAGAGTGTGATTGAACCCATTATTCCAAGAGAGAGAACCACGCCTCCTAAAAAACGAGTGAAGGTCAAAAAGAGACGACCTAAAAAACGAACCACACATAAGCCAAATCGTCCAAAACCAAAGCCAAAAGCCCATTCAAGTAGTTTAGACCTCTTTTAATTCCTCTTTTTCTCCCCTTTTTTAAGGGGTTTTTTTACCCTTATATAGTATAATTCAAAACTAAAAATTAAGGGTATTTCTCCATGCCAAAACGCGAAGACATCAAAACTATTTTACTTATCGGTTCAGGCCCTATTGTTATTGGACAAGCCTGTGAATTTGACTACTCTGGAACACAAGCAGCCAAAACACTTAAAGAGTTAGGATATAGAGTCATTCTTATTAACTCAAACCCTGCAACCATTATGACAGACCCAGAGTTTGCTGACAGAACTTATATAGAGCCTATCACCCCTGAAGTGATTTCTCAAATTATTCAAGAAGAGGGTGTAGATGCCATTCTTCCTACTATGGGAGGACAGACTGCACTCAACGTTGCTATGGATATGCATGAAGCAGGTATGCTTAAAGATGTAGAGTTCCTTGGTGCAGACCCAAAAGCCATTAAAAAAGGGGAAGATAGACACCTCTTTAATGAAGCGATGATTAAAATTGGTATGGACCTTCCTAAAAGTGCCAATGCCTACTCTCTTGAAGAGGCACTTAAAGTGGCAAAAGAGATTGGATTTCCAGTTATCTCTCGTGCCTCATTTACCATGGCAGGTGGAGGCTCAGGGGTAGCCTATAATATTGATGAGTTTAAAAAACTCGCTCAAGAGGGTTTAGATGCCTCTCCTATTAATGAGATAGAGATTATGGAGTCTCTACTAGGTTGGAAAGAGTATGAGATGGAGGTTATTCGTGACAAAGCTGATAACTGTATTATTATCTGTTCCATTGAAAACTTTGACCCAATGGGTGTGCATACAGGGGATTCTATTACCGTAGCACCTGCATTAACACTCACAGACAAAGAGTATCAAAATATGCGTAATGCATCATTTAAAATCTTACGTGAAATTGGTGTAGATACAGGTGGTTCAAACGTCCAATTCTCTATTAACCCAGAAACAGGTCGTATGATTGTCATTGAGATGAACCCTCGTGTAAGCCGTTCATCTGCACTTGCATCAAAAGCAACAGGGTACCCTATTGCAAAAGTAGCAACCCTCCTAGCTGTTGGGTTTACACTCGATGAAATCACCAATGATATTACAGGCACACCTGCATCATTTGAACCTGTTATTGACTATGTTGTAACAAAACTTCCTCGCTTTACCTTTGAGAAGTTCCCAATGGCAAACTCAACCCTTACAACAGCAATGAAGTCTGTGGGTGAAGCAATGGCAATTGGTCGTACCTTTAAAGAGTCTTTCCAAAAAGCACTCTGTTCACTAGAGACAGGATTAACTGGATTTAACACTATCCAGTGTGACCAAGATGAACTCATTCGTGAAATTCGTCGTCCAAATGAGAGCCGTATGCTCTATGTTTACGAAGGACTTCGTAGAGGATTAAGTGTAGATGAAATCTTTGAACTGTGTCAAATTGACCGATGGTTCCTCTATCAGCTAGAAGAGTTAGTAGCAAGAGAAAATGAGATGGATATTGCACTCCTTTCAGATAGTACACGCTTACGTGAAGTCAAAGCAGAAGGTTTCTCCGATGCAATGATTGCTGAGATTATCAATAAAAAAGAGGGATTAACACTCTCAGAAAATGATATCTATACAGCACGTGAAAAAGCTGGTGTACTTCTAGAGTACAATGAGGTAGATACCTGTTCAGCTGAATTTAAAGCACTCACGCCATACCTCTACTCAACCACAAACATCACACCTCTTCCTCAAGAAGAGAGAGTAGATGATGGGCAGAAAAAAGTACTGGTTATTGGTGGTGGACCTAACCGTATTGGTCAAGGGATTGAATTTGACTACTGTTGTGTTCACGCTGCTTTTGCACTTGAAGATATGGGTGTAAAGTCTATTATGTATAACTGTAACCCAGAGACTGTCTCAACAGACTATGATACCTCTGATATTTTATACTTTGAGCCTATTGATTTTGAACATGTACGTAATGTCATTGAGTTAGAGAAACCAGATGGTGTTATTGTTCACTTTGGAGGACAAACACCACTCAAATTAGCCAAAAACCTAACAGCAATTGGTGCAAAAATCTCTGGAACATCAGCCAAAGTCATTGATTTAGCAGAAGATAGAGAACTCTTCTCTGACTTTATTAATACACTAGGATTAAAGCAACCAGAGAATGACACCGTCACCAAAAAAGAGGAAGCTATTGTTGTCGCAAACCGTATTGGATATCCTGTACTTGTACGTCCCTCTTTCGTTCTTGGTGGACGTGGAATGAAGACTGTCTACTCTGATGAAGAGTTAAAACAGTATATGGATGAAGCAGTGAGTGTCTCTCATGATGCACCTGTACTCATTGATAAATTCCTCGATAACGCCATTGAGTTAGATGTAGATGCTATTTCAGATGGGAAAGATGTCTATATTGGTTCAGTAATGCAACATATTGAAGAAGCAGGTATTCACTCAGGAGATTCAGCCTGTTCTCTCCCTCCTGTGAGTATCTCCATTGAGCTACAAGAAGAGGTTAAAAAACAGACTGCTTCTATTGCACTTGGTTTAGGGGTTGTAGGACTCATGAATATCCAGTATGCCATTCATAAAGGTGAAATCTATCTTATTGAAGTAAACCCTAGAGCCTCTAGAACCGTACCATTTGTCTCTAAAGCTACGGGTGTTCCTTTAGCTAAAGTTGCTACACGTGTAATGATTCAAGGTGATTTAAAAGAGGCGTTGAAATTTTACGATACTTTCAATGTAGTCAACTTCGATAAAGAGATTATGGAGCCAAACCTTAAAAATCACGTTGCTGTAAAAGAGGCTGTATTCCCTTTCAATAAACTCCCAGGTTCTGACCTTATCTTAGGACCAGAGATGAAATCAACAGGGGAAGTCATGGGTATTAGTGAAAACTTTGGAATGAGTTTTGCTAAATCTCAATTTGCCTCTAAAAATGATATTCCTCTTGAAGGAAAACTCTTTCTCTCTTTGACTGAAGCAGATAAACCACATGCAAAAGAGGTTGGAGAGATGTTTACAGCCTTAGGGTTTGAGATTGTTGCAACATCAGGTACACACAAAGCACTACAAGAAGCAGGTGTTCCATCTACAAAAGTCTTGAAAATCTCTGAGGGTCGTCCAAATATTGATGATATGATTAAAAATGAAGAGGTAGCCATTGTCATTAACACCTCGGATAATGCAGGAAGTAAAACCGATGCACGAAGTATTCGCCAATCGGTTTTAGCAAACCACGTTGCCTACTTTACCACCTTAGCTGCTGCTAAAGCAACAGCCATGGCAATTGAAGAGTTAAAGAGTGCCAAAGGAAAACTTGCACCTAAAGCACTTCAAGACTATTTAAAATAGTCTTTTTACGACTGTAAGCTACCAATTTTGGTAGCTGTAAGAAAGAGGTAGTGTTTTCCTGTAATGGTCACACGATACCTCTTTTGTTGTAGATATTTTTTACAAAAAAGAATATCACTACATACTAAAGAGAGTTCACTCATCTCATAGTGTGGTACTTTTGCACCATATACCATCTCACCCCCTATCCAACGTGAATTAGGAAATCCTAAAATAATAGCACCTTTCTCTTTATCTACATAGTTTTGTACAATCTCCATAAAGAGTTTTTTAAAAGAGAGAGAGGGACTCTGTAACGTTCCAATACTTATAAACAAGTCACACCTTTTTAAAGATAAAGAGGAGAGGTCATTTAAATCTTTCACATAAAAGGTACAGTTCTTCTCAGAAAATCGTCTTCTTGCCTCCTCTATGGCACTTTGAGAGTGGTCAATACCCACAAAAGACTTTTGAGCAAATGCATCACTCCCTACCATAGAAGCAATCACCTCAAACTCATCAGCACGATTGATACCAAAATTTAGAATATCTTTACGGTGTTGAATTTGTACATTCTCTAATGCCTCTTGGTAGTAGTATAAAAATGCTGGCTCTTCCATTTTATGAATCTCAGCAAAAGGAGAATCTATACCATACTTCTCTGTACTCTTTTCTAAACTATGAAACCCCTCCTTTTTTAAACTCGAAAAAGAGAGTTTTACCAGTGTAGAAGAGACTACTTGAGGCAGATGTAGACGTAGATGTAATAACTCTGCAAAGTCTGCCCATGATTTTAAACTACGATAGAGATACTCTCTATCCTCCACCCTTACTCTACTTCCTGCATAGCCCTCTAGATAGTCAGGATTGAGTACATGAAAGCTTATCTCATCTGTATGGCGTAGCTTCTCTCTTGCCCACGCTAAAATCTCTTGCATTGTTTCTGTTTTGAATGTCATCTAAGTATCCTTTGGGTAGTATTCTAACATGAAACAAGATAAAAATAGATATGACCTTATTGTCGTTGGTGCTGGTCCATCAGGAATGATTGCCTCCATTGTTGCTTCTCGTAAGGGAAAGCGTGTACTACTCTTAGAGAAACTCTCAAAAGTAGGTACAAAACTCAAAGCCACAGGAGGGGGACGTTGTAATTTAACCAATACCCTCCATAAAGAGGATTTTATGGAGAAGTTTGGAAAAGATGGTCGATTTCTCTCAAGTGTACTTGAGCGTTTTGATGCTTCTGATTTAATCACTTTTTTTAAAGAGATAGGGGTTGAAACACACGCCCCTGATGGTTTTCGTATTTTTCCTAAAACACATCAAGCACAAAGTATTGTTCAAGCACTCCATCACACCCTCATCAAAGAGGGAGTCACCATCTTATGCCAACAATCAGCACAGACGCTACTTATCTCAGAGCATCAGCGTATTCAAGGTATTAAAACCCAAAGTGACACATTTTTTGCTGATGCTGTCATTATTGCCACAGGAGGAAAGGGCTATCCACAATTTGGTACACAAGGTGATGGCTATCAACTTGCCAAAGAGGTAGGACACACCATCTCAGAACCCTACCCTGCAATGATGCCTCTTAAGGTTGAAGAGTCTTGGGTTGAAGCATGTCGTGCCGATACCCTTCCTAAAGTCACCATAAAAGTCGATTTAAAAAAATATCGTAAACTCACAGCCACAGGTGACTTAATTTTTACCAAAGATGGTATTCGTGGTCCTGTTGTTTTAGACTTCTCTAGAGAGATTACCCCTCTTTTAGAGAAATATGAGCGTGTTCCTATTTTGATTCACTTTACCAAAGGGATGAATGAGGAGTCTATTCGTCAAACATTCAAAGAGAAACTCCAAAAGAACCCTCACCTCTCAACCCTAGAACTTCTTTCTACACTCATCCCCTCCTCTTTAGCACGGGTACTTTGTCAATTAGCCAATATTGACCCTCATTTACATCTTCAAAAACAAAAAGGTCTTTTTAGAGATAAACTCTATCAACTCCTAGTCTGGACACCCCTACATGTCATTGGACACGATGGTTTTAAGATGGCAATGGTCACACGAGGAGGTATTTCACTCAAAGAGATAGAGCCTCATACTATGCAGAGTCGAAAGGTTCACTCTCTCTATTTTTGTGGAGAAGTGGTAAATATTGATGGACCATGTGGAGGATATAATCTTCAATGGGCATTCTCTAGTGGCTATGTTGCAGGAAGCCTCTCTTCTTAAACTATTATGGTAAAATGCCACGCACATATCTTGCCAAAGAAGGAAAAACATCTTGTTTAACATTCAAAACTACTCAAAACAGAACATCAAAAACGACATACTCTCTGGAGCATTAGTCGCTGTTGCATTGGTACCTGAAGCCATTGCCTTTTCATTTATTGCAGGGGTCTCTCCAGTGGTAGGACTCTATGGAGCCTTTATTATTGGTCTTATTACAGCTCTGCTAGGTGGTAAACCAGGAATGATATCAGGAGCTACGGGTTCAGTGGCTGTTGTCTTTGTCGGACTAGGACTCTCCGTCAAACAACTCTACCCTGACCTCTCCACAGAAGCATTTAGTATGATGCTCCTTGATTATATTCTCTTAACCTCTATTATTGCTGGACTCATTCAAATTCTCATTGGGGTCTTACGGTTAGGAAAATTCATTCGCCTTGTGCCACAACCTGCTCTTTTTGGATTTGTCAATGGATTGGCTATTGTCATTGCTATGGCACAACTCGCCTTTCTTGCCCCCAATCATCCAGAGCAGTACCACTCTATGATTGACATCATCACTGCTTCTTTTCAAGAGAATTGGATAATGTATATCATCATTGCTATTACAATGTCTACCATGTACTTTTTACCTAAATTCTCAAAAGCTGTTCCAGCAGGATTGGTGGCTATTGTCGTCATTACCCTTGTGGTTTACTTTGGAGGCATCTCTACTAAAACCGTAGGGGACTTAGCTGACCTCTCCTCTGTCTCTTTTCCCTCATTTGTCCCTCCAATGAGTGAACTCTTTACGATGGAGTCTATGCTTATTATTCTCCCCGTAGCGATTATTGTTGCTCTTGTTGGACTCATTGAATCACTCTTAACACTCTCTGTGCTTGATGAGATGGGAGGAGAGAGAGGTAATGGTAACCAAGAGTGTGTTGCACTGGGTTTAGGAAACACTGCTTCTGGACTCTTTGGAGGAATGGCTGGATGTGCGATGATTGGACAATCGGTTATTAACTTTACCTCTGGAGGATTGGGTCGTCTCTCCTCCTTTACTGCAGCTATTTTACTGATTATTTTAGTTGTAAGCTTTTCAGATGTTATTGCAGCCATTCCTGTGGCTGTACTTGTGGGGATTATGTTTATGGTTAGTATTGGAACATTTGAATTCTCATCAGTCAAACGTCTTAAACATATGCCAAAATCAGATGCTTTTGTCCTCATTACCGTCACAATTATTACCGTAATGGCAGACCTTGCTGTGGCAGTAATTGCAGGTATTATTATCTCTGCACTGGTCTTTGCGTGGGAGCATGCTAAAATTATTGCACGTACCAAAATAGAAGGAGAGAAGAAAATTTATGAGTTAGATGGACCTCTCTTTTTTGCATCAGTCACCTCATTTAATGAGCAGTTTGATATTGAAAATGACCCCAAAGAGGTTATTATTGACTTTAAAAATGCACGTGTTATGGATAGTTCAGGTGCTGAAGCCATTGATAGTCTTACAGAGAAGTATAAAAAAGCAGGAAAGAAACTTACCCTTAGACACCTCTCTGAAGATTGTAAAAAGATGCTTAAAATTGCTGGACCATTCTGCTCATACGAAGAAGATGACCCAACCTATAAAGTCGCTGTTGATATTGACTAAACCCCACTCCACTCCCTACCCCCTCTTTTGGGGTAGGCTGCTTTTGATACAACTTCTTCTTACTACAACATATACACTTAAAAGCTTAAAATCATTTATAAGCTATTTTTCTATCTCACTATTATTAATCAATAAGGCTCGTACGGTACAGAATAATACCTATGAAAGAGAGGGTTATCACACGTAAAAAGAGGGAAAAAATAAGAGAAATA
>Ga0256828_1000037_pt1 | contig 91038 bp, 101 predicted proteins | sample CV88metaG_FD_185993 | JGI IMG/M metagenome (GOLD analysis project Ga0256828, IMG submission 185993) | Hydrothermal vent microbial communities from East Pacific Rise, Pacific Ocean - CV88 | ecosystem: Environmental > Aquatic > Marine > Hydrothermal vents | place: Pacific Ocean: East Pacific Rise...
AAAAATCCCTAATTTCTCATTTTTGATTCTTTACCATCCCACGGCTCCCATTCCGGAAATTCTGTAATGTGGGGGAAGTCGTCCAGTATCTCCTGGGGCTGGAATTTTGGTTTATAGGCAAAGGCTTTACACCCTTCAACCCAGTAACCCAGGTAGATCCATGGAAGTTCCAGTACTTTTGCCAGTTCTATCTGGTAAAGCAGGGAATAGGTTCCCAGTGAGAGTGAAGCATAGTCCGGGTCGTAATAGAAGTATATGGAACTGATACCATCCTCCAGAATATCGATGAGGTCTACGCCAATAAGGTTTCCGTCTCTGATATAGAGTACCTCTTTACCAAAGTCCTGCGCCCCATCAACGAAATTTTCATGGTACTCTTTTTGTGTGATATTGCGGTGGTTCCAGCCATCTTTTCTATGTTTGAAAGCATGGTATTTGTTGTAGAGGCCTATATGCGCAGAGGTAAGAGAAGGTTTCTGGATAATAATCTGTGTCTCTTTGTTTCTTCGTATCGCTTTTCTCTGTGATTTTGTATAGTGGTAGTTTTCCACATCAATACGAATACTCTTGCATTCGTTGCACCCGTTGCATATGGGGTGGAAAAAATATTTTCCAAAACGCCTCCAGCCTCTAGCGATAACTGCGGTAGTAAAAGTTTTGGATGCATTGTCGACATATTTGTAGTGCATACGCACTTTGTTTCCAGGTATGTAAGCACAGTCGTAGTCCAGCATGGAAAAGTCTGTTGATGGCGGATTAAGCAGGTCCAGTTCTTCGTTCATAACCGCGATTATACTGAAAATATTGTAAAATTCATATATTTGAGCAGGAGAGAGAGTGTTTCTTTATCAACCTAGCAGCGGTTACTGCTACAACAGTGACTCTATTTTTTTATATGATTTTATTTCACACTTCAAACCCAAAGGGAAACTGCTTGATGTAGGGTGTGGTGTCGGGATCATTTCTCTGCTTTTAAGTCGTGATTTCAACCTTGAAACAACGATCATAGACAAACAGAAAAAGATGCTTGACTATGCCCTGCATAACTATGCACTTAACGGTTTGAAAGTTCAGGGGAATCTTGGTGATTTTACAACAGACCTGGTGACAGAAGAGCGGTATGACTATATTGTCTCAAACCCTCCTTTTTATAACCCGAATGCCACACAGAGTGAAAATACGCATCTGAACATTGCACGTTATGCCCACCATTTGCCTATAGAGAGTTTTATAAGACGTGTAAAGACTTTTTTAAAACCAAAAGGATGGTTTATTTTCTGTTATGATGCCAGACATATCGATGTACTCTTGCATCATTTGAAAATAAATGGTATAAATCCTGAGAAGATACAGTTTGTACACTCCAAAATAGACAGAGAGTCCAAACTGGTGATGATAGCGGCACGCAACAACTCAAAATCCATGACACAGATACTGCCTCCTTTTGTAGTGTTTGACAGCAAAAGTGTCTATATGCCAAAAGCACAAGAGGCTTTTAAAAGAGCAAATACGCACAGTATTAAAGGTGATTTTGAGTGTTGAAATATGTAGGGGCAGAGCTTGTATCTGTCCAAATAAATGGGAATTGGTATGAATGAAACGATCATAGAACAAGAGGGGTACAGTTATAAATTTAAACCAAGTGAATGCGAAGCATGTGGTGGACATTGCTGTACCGGAGAAAGCGGTTACATCTGGGCAAAATATGACGAGATTGTAAAAATGGCGGAATTTGTTAACCTTAGTGTAGAAGATTTTGCTACAATGTATTTGCGAAAAGTGAAACATCGCTATTCACTGACGGAAAAGAAGCTGGCAGAAGACAATTATGCCTGCATATTTTTCGATGAGAAGATAAACCGATGTTCCATCTACCCGGTACGGCCTTTGCAGTGTCGTACTTTTCCTTTTTGGGAACAGTTTAAACATGATGAAGATGAGGTGAGAAAAGAGTGTCCTGGAATCGTATAGCAGTTTTATGTGCTGCCATTGTTTTTTTACAGATATCAAGTGTGCAGGCAAAAGAGTTGCGTATGCTCAATGAAGATGAACTGATCATTCAGGGATTGCTTTTTGATGAGTACAAAGCCTATAATATGAGCCGGCAGGTATTTGGCAAGCTTTATGATATGACCGGAGCGAAAAGTTATCTGTTTAGGGAGATCACAGCATCACTGATGAGCGGAAGCCATATTGAAGAGAGTATCCAAAGACTTAAGTCATGGGATGAAAAAAACCCGGATACACTTGAAGCAAGGCGTCTGCTTATTCCTCTATATCTGACCAACAGACAGGTTCGTGAGGCAAAAACAGAAGCAGAATACCTGCTTGAAAGATCTAAAGCGCCAAAAGACCTGGATCTGGCATCCAACCCCTATCTCTACAGCGGAGAGTTCAAAAAAGCTTTGGATCTGCTTGAGAAAGTCTATGAACAGACATCCAGTGAAGAGGTACTGTTGCGTATGGCTACCATTATGGATGAATTTACGGGTGAACGGAAAAAAGCCATACAGCTTCTTGAGACGCACAGGCGTATGAATGTTGTCACCAAGGATCTCTATGTCAAACTTTTGGCTTTATATTTCAAGGAGAATGATGTAGACGGGCTTCTGGATATCTATAAAGCACTCTATGAAAAAGAGAAAGATGAGAAGTATATTCCCAAAATCATAGAAGCTTACGCTTTTAAAGGCGATATGGACGGGGCGATTGGCTTTCTGGAGAAAAACAGAAAAGCCGATACGGTTCTCTATGAACTCTATAAAAGAAAAAAACTTCTGGATAAAGCTTATGATCTCGTCGACTCACTTTACAAGAAGACAAAAGATCCAAAGTGGCTGGCGGAAAAGGCTATGCTTTTATTTGAAAAATCCAAAGACAAAAACGATAAAGAGATGATCAAAAAAGTCATAGACTATTTTGACCAGGCAATAGCAGCAGGAGTTGATGACAGTATCTATCTGAACTATTATGGCTATACGCTGATCGAAAAAGGGATAGATGTCAAAAAAGGTATCGCTATGGTCAAAAATGCCCTGAAACAGCAGCCTGAGAATACCTATTACCTCGACTCCCTGGCTTGGGGTTATTACAAGGAAAAAGAGTGTTCGAAAGCCTATGAGTTGATGAAAAAGATCGTCAGTGAAGAGGGTTTGAAGGAAAAAGAGATCAAAGCACATTGGGAGAAAATACAAAAGTGCAGATGAGGCTGTATGTTCAGCATGCAGTAGCGAGCGTTCGGGTATAATGCGGTAAAAATTTTTAGAGAGAAGAAGTATGGCGCAGATATTAGATGAAATCATTAAAAAAACAAGAGAAGACCTGGAGAAACGAAAAGTTGACTTTCCTGTAGAGTGGCTGGGGCGTTCTCTTGCCTATAACCCGTTTGTCCCAAAAGATGTGCAGGCGGCGCTTCGTTCAACGGAGGAGAACCCGTACCGTATTATTGCCGAGGTAAAAAAAGCGAGTCCGAGCAAAGGGATCATCCGTGAAGATTTCGATCCTGTGGTGATCGCCCAGGCGTATGAAAAAGGAGGGGCGGATTCACTGTCTGTTTTGACAGAACCGCATTATTTTAAAGGTGATAAAGAGTACCTTGGAATGATACGACGTTATGTGGGGATTCCGCTGCTCAGAAAAGATTTTATTATTGACAAATACCAGCTTGTGGAAGCATTGGTATTTGGGGCGGATTATGTTTTGCTTATTGCCAAGGCACTTTCACGAAAAGAGCTCAAAGAGCTTTATGAGTATGCATTGCACCTTGGACTGGAGGTCTTGGTTGAAATACATGATAAAACAGACCTCATTAAAGCGATGTTTGCCGGAGCGAATATTATCGGTATCAACCACCGTAATCTCGAGACATTCGAGATGGATATGCGTTTGACCGAAAAACTGATCCCTCTGATTCCCAACGGTAAGATCATTGTTGCAGAGTCGGGGATCAACGACCATGAAACGGTTGTCGAGATTTCGAAAATGGGAGCGGATGCCTTCCTTGTCGGTGAACATTTTATGCGACAGGATGATATTACTGCAGCGATCAAAGCCGTGAAATACGGGGCTTCGACAGGCGGCTCAGCTACCAACAGTTAAGAGACGTTTCCTGGGCTTGTCGAAAGGGGGGGGAGATTATCCCAATAGCTTTTTAACGATCTGATTGATCCTGCCGCCATCAGCCCGGCTGCCGACTTTGGCTTTGGCTGCACCCATTACTTTTCCCATATCTTTCATACTTTCTGCACCTGTAGCTGAAATGACCTCTTTGAGGATATTTTCAAGCTCTTCATCGCTGAAAGGTTCAGGCAGATAGCTTTTGACAATGTCAAGTTCAGCCTCTTCTTTGGCTACAAGGTCATCACGACCGGCATCGGCAAACTGAGTTTTTGCGTCTTCACGCTGTTTCGCATATTTCATTAAAATAGTTTCAACATCGGCATCAGTAAGTTCTCTTCTCTCATCTACCTCTATCTGTTTGATCGCGGCCTGAATGTTTCTTAGGGTATCTCTTTTCGCTGTCTCTTTGGCACGCATAGCCGCTTTGATATCATTTTTGATCTGTTCTTTTAAATTCATGTTGACTCCCAATATTTTTATCTGATTATACTATAATGAACGTATGATTATTACCATACAAGAAAAACAATTCGATACAAAAGAGATTACGCAACTTTATCCTGCAGCCCTGGTCAAAACAGGGTTTGAGGATGAGGTGACACAGGTAAGCCTGGAGTGGCTTGAGGATGAGTCAAAAGGCAGGGTAGAAGTGGCAGGGTATGCTATTTTTGTTCATTTGGGAGAGACACAGCAGCAACGTTTCTTTTTTAAGAACAGAGTAGAAATGGATGCTGAGATTGCTATGATCTCCGCCCAGTTGAGAAGCTGCCGTCAGGATACCTCTTCCTGAAAATCCAATGAAGCAGAATTGATACAGTATCTCAAATGGGTTGGTGCAGGGCCGTCCGGGAACAGATGTCCAAGGTGTGATCCGCATGCCGCACAGCGTACCTCTATACGTACCATACCGTGTGAATTATCTTCCAGCTCTTCTATATCTTTACGATCAACAGGTGCAAAAAAACTTGGCCAGCCTGTTCCTGAATCAAATTTTGTTTCGGAAGAAAAGAGTACTGTTTTACAGCATTTACAATGGTAAATCCCTTTAGATTTATGATCCCAAAACGCATTTTGAAAAGGGGCTTCCGTACCATGCTTGAGACATACACTGTACTCCAGCGGGCTCAATTCTTTTCGTAGTTTTTCTTTATTGAGTTGAATTTTGTAAGCCATTGTGATACTCCGGATATTTTTGTGTATCATACCTGAATTTCTTTGCGTTTAAGTTAGATTATCTTATTATTCGTTACAAACAAATGGAGATGCAATGTCAATTTTTCAACTTTTTTTACTGATCCTTGCAGGAGCGGTATTTACTATTTTTTTTAAACAGCTGTTTTCGGGAAACTACCCTAAAAGAGGGGTGGATTTTGAAGCGAAAGTGGCAGATGAACAGATAGGAGGCATTAACCGCCCCGATAAGACTTTTTCCAAACCTTCCATACAACCGACGCGTATGGAACAGTTGTTGAATATGGCAGATGAAGCATTGGAAAAAGGTGATATGCTTGAAGCCAAAAAGGCGGTACAGAGTGCTTTGATCATCGATGGGAACAATATTGAAGCATTAAGACGGGGTGGCTATTTGCATCTTGAACTTGAAGAGTACGAGGAGGCAAAAGAGCATTATGACAAGATTCTTTCACTGGATGAAAATGACGATATGGCGCATGATGCCCTTGCCAATACCCTCCATAAACTTGGAGATGATACCGCATCACGCATACACCATAAAAAAGCCATAGAGCTTGATCCGGAGTATGCACCCCACTATTTCAATTATGCCAATACCCTTTATGACCTTGGGGAGAAACTGGAGGCACTGGAGATGTATAAAAGGGCATATGCTTTAGACAATGATATAGAAGAAGCAAAAAAAATGATAGAAGTATTGGAGGCTTAGTCCATGAGCAGTGTATGTTTTGTAACACAGGTAGCGACCAAAGAGATCCTGTTAAGGGTAACGAATGTATGCGGTGAATGTTATGCTGACCTGAAAGAGGGAGATACCATTCATTATGATATGCAAAATTACCGTTTTTTATGCGACTGCTGCCAGCAGAAACTCTGTTCCATGATGAATGAAGATTGTGAAATCATTTATGATGAGGCAGAACCAGGTCTCTTTTGCTAACATAGAGAGGTATCCTCCTATGTATTTACAATATATCTGACTGCATTTAAATAACTCAATCCATTTAATTTTTTCCCTTGATAGGCAATATCGAATGCCGTACCGTGATCTACCGATGTACGTAAGATCGGCAGGTTGAGTGAAACATTGATCCCCTCATCAAAGTAGAGCGCTTTCAGTGGTGCAAGCCCCTGGTCATGGTACATCGCCACATAGTGTGTGTAATGTTTTCGGATATTGGGCGTGAATGCTACATCTGGTACCAAAGGGTTGGTAAAGAGCGAAGAGTGAAGGGAGAATTGTGATGGATTCTCTGTTTTTAAATATTCTGTTGCCTTGTCTATCGCTTTTTGAATGATCTGCTCTTCGTCTCCAAGTACTCCGTTATCTCCGGCATGAGGATTGAGTCCCAGTACGGCAACGGTATTTTTAGGGGCGGCTGTTTTATAAAAGTCTATGAGAAACCGTGTCAAGTCTTTTTCATTAATGCTGCCTGCAACCTCTTTAAGCGGAATATGTTCTGTATAAAGTGCTACATACATTTGAGAACAGCCAAGCATCATGATCGCTTCAGCATTGAAAAAATCCCGGAGTGCATCAGTGTGGCCTTTGTATTTTACCCCTGCAAGCTCCCATGCTTTTTTATGGATGGGCAGTGTACATACGGCATCTACGTTTCCATTTTTTGCAAGTGCCACCGCTTTTGTAAAAGAGGCATAGGCATAGCTGCCACTCTCTTTGCTGACTTTTCCGGGTTCTATCTTAAAAGGAGGGGCAATATACTCAAAGGTTTGAAACTCACCGGGGATGGGTATACCCAGTTTATCTGCCGCCTGTTTGAGCATGGCAGTGTCGATACAGTAGACCGGTTCTGCCAGTTTGCAGACTTCTGCATGATTTTCCAACGCAAGCTGGATACCGATACCGTTGAGGTCACCGATGCTGATCGCTATTTTTTGTTTACGGTTTGGCATTTCCTATTCCGTTTATACTAAATTTAATTTTTGTTATCTCTTCTCGTAGGGTGGGCAATTGCCCACCACAAGAAGAAATTGGCACAAAAGCACACTCTAATACTGAAAAGCTAAAAAACAGGTGGAGAATTTTCATTCTCCAGAGGATTAACGGATCAGTTTTGCTTTCATATCCAAAATGGCCTGTTCCAGACCCACATAAACCGAGCGGGCAATGATACTCTGGCCGATATTGAGTTCTGCAATGGTCTCTATCTCTACAATATCACCTACATTTTGCATATTCAACCCGTGTCCGGCAGCAACCTTCAGCCCCATCTCCCGGGCATCACAACTCAGAAGTCTCAGGTTTCTTAATTCATCATCGAGCATTTGTCTAAGTACTTTACGGGGCAGGTCAAGTTCGGGTATGGTATGGTGTGTTTTGCCTAGATTGCTGTAAAGCATGGCATGAATATTGGCATATTTCCCCGTATGAAATTCGATCCATTCTACATTCAGGTCAACCGAAGCCCTGACCGCATCAAGGGTAGGATCTATAAAAAGAGAAACTTCTATCTCTTCGGCTTGAAGCCTTTTGATCGCTTTTTTAAGCCTTGTCTGGTCCCCGGTAACCATTAATCCTCCCTCTGTCGTTACCTCCTCACGTTTTTCAGGTACGAGTGTAACACGATGAGGCCTGAATTCACAGGCAATGTCGATCATGCTCTCTTCTATGGCACACTCCAAATTTACCGGTAAGGCAGAAAGGCGTATGATCCTGGCGGCATCACTGTCCTGCATATGCCGCCGGTCTTCGCGTAAATGTATGGTGATCTGGTCAGCACCCGCCCGTCTGCAGATGCCCAGAGCATCGAGTGGGTCTGGATCGGCTACTTTTCTGGCCTCTCTCAATACTGCTATGTGGTCTATGTTTACGCCAAGTAACATTTGTGTACTTCCTTGAGTTAGTATGGTTTTTATTATAGCAAAAGTTTTTAAGATAGGATTTGTATAATCGTTCCAATACTATATTTGGAGGCAAAATGTCTGAAAAAAAAGCACTTCCCGTCAGTGAATACAAAAATGTTAAACACACTATAGGTAACGGTAAACCTCTCGTTCTGGCTTTTGGTATGAGCCACTGTTACAGTTGTCTGGCGATGTCCAAAGTGTTTGCAGAGATTTTAGAGGAACATCCGGAATTTCAGATCTACTCCATAGATGGACAGAAAGAGCGTATCATCAGTCGTGATATTTACAAACTCAAGGAGATGCCGGTACAGATTTTTTTCAATGCGGAAGGTGAAGAGGTTTTTCGTCATATCGGAGCATACAAAAAGCCTGTAGTAGAGATTATTTTGAAGAAATGGGGCTTTGGTTCTTGAAAAACATAGTATATCTGTATGTATGGCCGCGTCAAACAGGCTTAATCGTTTTTAGTGTATAATTTATATAAAAAGAATGGGGCTGTTTTTGAAAAAAGTTTTAGTACTTTACTATTCCCAATCAGGGCAGCTGAAAAGAGTAGTAGATAGTTTTATTTCTAAGCTTTCAGATGAAGAGATCCAAGTGGATGTGAGAGAAATAGAGCCTGTTCAGAGCTATCCTTATCCTTGGCCTTTTTATGAGTTCGCAGATGAGTTCCCCGAAGCGGTACATATGGACGGCTGTGAGGTTAAAACGCTGGAAGGGCTTGAGGAAGAGTATGATCTTGTCATTTTGGGTTATACTATCTGGTTCTTGTCCCCATCGACTCCGATTGTAGGCTTTTTAAAATCGGAGCAAGCCAAACGGATATTCAAAAACAAACCTGTGGTGACGCTGATCGCATGCAGGGATATGTGGGTGATGGCCCAGGAGAAGATGAAAACACTTCTGAAATCCTTGGATGCGAAACTGATAGACAATGTGGCTTTAACGGACCAGGGCAAGGGGATCTACTCGTTTGTCACGACACCCAGATGGCTGCTTACGGGGAAAAAAGACGCTTTTGGCATCTTCCCTCCCGCAGGCATACTGCAAAGCGAAATAGATGCGGCTTCACGTTTCGGAGAGCGTCTGAACGAGGCATTGAAAAAAGATCTGGAGAAAGAGGGGAAGCCCCTGCTGCGGAACCTCGGTGCGGTCAATGTGAACGGAAAGCTGATCGCTTCGGAGGTCATTGCGACGAGAAGTTCCAAAATATGGGCCCGTATCATCAAGCTTTTTGGCAAAAAGAGAAGTTTCGGCCGCAGAGTAGGGGTAACGCTCTATTCCGGTTTCCTGGTGATACTGGTATTTACCGTTGTTCCGCTCAACATCATGGTAAGAAAACTGCTTAACGTTTTTCAGGAAGAGAAACTGAGAGTACTGGAAATAAAATATGAAAAGCCAAGTGGCAGATAGGAGAGAGAGTGAGGGAAGTATATATCAATAAAATGGCATCGTTTTTTCCGAATGAGCCTGTAGACAATGACAATATGGAAAACGTTCTGGGTATGGTCGACGGTAATCCCTCTTTGGTAAAAAGGATCGTACTGAAATCCAACAAGATCAAAACAAGATACTACGCGATCGATCCTGTGACCAACGAGACGACACACTCCAATGCCCAACTTGCCGCAGAAGCGATCAACGCACTGGAAGCCAAAGGGTTCGACATACACAGTGCGGAACTGCTGGTCTGCGGTACGACGACACCTGACCAGCTTCTGCCGAGCCATGCACTGATGGTACATGCAGAGACCGATCTGGGCTCCATAGAAGTAGTGAGTATCGCGGGGATATGCCTGAGCGGATTGACCGCGCTGAAGTATGCGGTCGCTTCTGTCAGATCGGGAGAGATAGACACAGCGGTCACTACGGGCAGCGAGAATGTCTCGGCTTCCATGAGAGGGAGGAACTTCGAACCCGAAGTACAGAGCAAGGTCGAAATGGTCAGACGGAACAAAGAGCTGACCTTCGAGAAAGATTTCCTGCGCTGGATGCTCAGTGACGGTGCAGGTGCCATCGGTATAAGCAGCAAACCCAACAAAGATGCGCTCTCTTTGAAAATAGGCAGGATTTTCTCGAAATCGTATGCGAATGAGCTGGAGACATGCATGTACTCCGGATGCGAGAAGCTTAAAGATGGTACGACCAGAGGCTACAGAGAGTATCTGCCTGAAGAGTGGCTGGAAAAATCCATCTTTGCGGTGAAGCAGGATGTCAAACTTCTAAATGAGAACATTCTGGAGTATACGGTCTACAAGCCGCTGGAAGAGATGCTGCAAAAAGAGATGTTCAAACCCGAAGAGATCGACTGGTTTCTTCCGCACTACTCATCGGGCTATTTCCGGGACAAACTTTACAATACCATGAAAGAGGTCGGATGCGACATCCCACAGGAGAAATGGTTTACAAATTTGGAGACCAAAGGCAATACCGGTTCAGCTTCCATCTATATCATCCTTGAGGAGCTCTTTAACTCCGGAAAGATCAAAAAAGGTGAGAAACTTTTGTGCTATATTCCTGAGAGCGGACGTTTCTCCGTGGCATTTATGTTGCTGGAGGCTGTGTAGATGGATATAAAGAGTGTCCCTCAGGACAATAGTGAAACCTATGCGAACATGAAAAAAGCCATCTACGCTACAGGTGAGGACGGCAAGATGCAAACAGTCGGTTCAAGCGGATGGGATGTGGAGGAGATCGCGACGAAAGCGGCACTTGAGGAGATAGAAGAGAGTATTCGTGTTGCCTACGAAGAGGTAAAAACAGGCAGAAAATCACCGCTTTACTACCATATGTACGATGCAAGGATGGATTTGCTGGTCCTGGCACAGTCAACCGGTTTTTTCCAATGGACGATCAAAAGGCATTTCAAACCTGAAGTTTTTCAAAAACTCAGTGAAAAAAAGCTCTTGGAGTATTGTGAGGTACTTGGCAAGACAGTGGATGAGCTAAAAACGATACCCAAGGAGAGAGATGAACAGTTTTGAGCATACCCACCATGCACATTGTGAAAGCGGTGTCGTCTCTTCCATGCTGAGACATTACGGCGTGAATTTGAGCGAGCCTATGGTTTTTGGACTTGCCAATGCACTCAATTTTGCCTATATTCCTTTTGTAAAGATAGGTGGTATGCCGCTTGTCGCCTACAGGAGTATGCCCAAGTCGATCATTAAGAACATACGGAAGAACCTGAAAATAGAGATGAAACTGGAGACATTCTCCTCGAAGGAAAAGGGTGAGAAGAGACTGGATGAACTTCTGGAAGAGGGGAAGATCGTAGGGGCTCAGAGCTCTGTCTACTGGCTTGAATATTTTCCAAAGGAGATCCGTTTCCATTTCAATGCACACAATTTGCTGATCTACAAAAGGAACGGGGATGAGTATTTTATCAGTGATCCGGTCTTTGACAAAAGTGTGACCTGTTCACGTGAATCGCTTACCAAGGCACGGTTTGCAAAAGGGGTCATGGCACCCAAAGGACTGCTCTACTATCCGGTCTCCGTACCCAAAGAGCATGACCTTAGACCGATCATTGCCGGAAATATCAAAAAGAGTGCGAAAACGATGCTCAATACCCCTGTACCCATAGCCGGACTTCGGGGTATGCGATATTTGGCGAAGTCCATTTTGAAACTTGAATCCAAAGAGAGAAAATATGCAAAACTTTTTCTCGGACATATTGTAAGGATGCAGGAGGAGATAGGCACGGGCGGTGCAGGCTTCAGATTTATGTACGCTTCATTCCTTCAGGAGGCAAGTGAACTGTTCGACAATGACCCCGTATTGGCGGAAGCATCGAAACTGATGCTCAACGTGGGGGATGAGTGGAGAGAGTTCGCTCTGATGATCGCAAAATCGATAAAATCGAAAAATCCCATAGACTACAGGGCGATCTCCGAGAAATTGATGCGCATCAGTGAGAATGAAGCCAAAGTCTATAGGAAAATGCTTGAGTTCAAGGCCAATGTCTAAATGTGTATCAAAGTGTCGAATGTGATAAAAAGATATGGAGAGATCAAGGCATTGGACGGTCTTTCCCTGGAGATCGAAAAGGGCAGGATATTTGGTCTTCTTGGAGTCAACGGAGCGGGAAAAAGTACGCTTCTGTCCGTCTTGAACGGTTTGACCCAGATCGACGAAGGGGAGGTGGAGATCTTTGGGCTCGATCTGAAAAAAGAGATCCGGAAGATCAAGAGTATCAGCTCCATCGTACCCCAGAATCTGGCCTTTTACGAAAAACTTACCGTCAAAGAGAATTTGGAGTTCTTTTCAAACATCCAACAGGCATCCAAGAAAAATTTTGATAAAGCCGTAGAGATCAACGATCTTGAAGCACTTTTGGACAGGGAAGCCTCTACGCTTTCGGGCGGGCAGAAAAGGCGGCTCAACATGGCGATCGGACTGCTGAACGATCCCCAGATCATCTATTTTGATGAGCCTACGGTAGGGATAGACCCCAAAAGCAGGAACGATATTCTCGATTCCATAAGATCGTACAAGGAGCTGGGGATCACAGTGGTCTATACCAGCCATTATATGAATGAGATCGAGAAGATATGTGATGATGTCGCTGTCATTGCAAAAGGGAAACTGGTCGAGCAGGGGACACTCAAAGAGATACTGCACAGCAGAAGTGAAACACTCGAAAAACACTTTTTGGCTTTGACAAGCGGGGAAGAAGATGTTTAGTGCCCTGGTAAAAAAAGAGTTCCTGCTGGTACTCAGGGACAGGCAGGCACTGATGGCACTCTTTGTCATGCCGGCTGTTTTTATCCTGATCATGTCGGTGGCCATGAGAGATATCTTCTCTCAGGAGAGTGTCAGTTTCGATATTGCGATTGTAGATGCAGACCGCAGCACGATCAGCAAAACCCTTGCAAAGGCTATTTCGGCCAACCAAAGCTTCCATCTTGTCGATCGGGATGAAGCGATGTTTATTGTCGAGATACCAAAAGGGTACGGCGATGAGAAGAACAGTGTCAAAACCCCAAAAATAGAGATACGGGTCAAAGGTTCTGCAAAAAGTGATGTCATAGAGCTTTTCAAGGCAAAACTTCTCAAAGAGGTGGTGGACCTGAAGCTTGGTATCATTACGGAACGTTTGAGTGAGTTCTCCGATGAGGCGGCAGCGGCAGTAGGTTCGGTAAAACTCTCTACGGATGCACTTTTCGATCTGCGCTACAATGAAAAGAAAGAGGTGCCCAACGCAACTCAGCAGAGCGTACCCACATGGATCGTTTTCGGGATGTTTTTTATTATCATCCCCATGTCGACGATCTACATCAATGAGAGAAAACAGCATACCCTGGCACGCCTGAATTCCATGAATGTCTCCGCATCCTCCATAGCTCTCTCCAAAGTCGTTCCCTATCTGCTCATCGCACAGATACAGGTCTGGGTGATGATCGCCGTGGGAATGTTCATCGTGCCCCTGTTCAATACGCCGGCCCTGGAGATAAACGGTTCCGTACTTGGACTCCTGTTCCTCTCTTTTGCATTGAGTGTCGCAGCAGTAGGACTCTCCAGCCTCATAGCCGTGGTAGCGAACTCCACCGAACAGGCAACGACCGTAGGAGGCATATCCAATATCCTTCTGGGGTCGATCGGGGGTGTGATGGTTCCCAAGTTCTTTATGCCGGAGGCTATGCAGACGCTGGCCAACATCTCCCCTATGTCATGGGGATTGGACGGATTTCTGGATATCTTCCTGAAAGGCGGGGATTTTTCTTCTATTGTGAATGAATCTTTGCTGTTGCTGCTGTTTGGAACGGTTTTGTTAATTGTCTCTATGTTAGTATTAGACAGAAGATTAAGTAGAGGGTTCTAATGGATTTTGAAGCGTTGAAATATGATATTAAAGAGATGATCATCCAAGAGTGTGAAAAAGAGGATATTATGCCGGAGGAGATAGCGGACAATGTGATGCTGTTTTCCGATGAAAGCGGACTGGAACTGGATTCACTGGATGCCCTGCAGATCTCTATGGGCCTGCTTAACAGATATGGTGTCAGACTGGGAGATTCCAAAGATTTCAGAAGAACCGTGACGACGATTGAGGCGCTGGCAAAGTACATAAGCGAACAGAATGGCTAGCGTAAACATTTTAAAGTATGAAATTAATGCTTCACAGGGTAATCTTTCCCAAACCCTGAAAGCAATAAAAAATGGCAAGATAGAGCAGTCACTGAAAAGGATACAGGCCTCTCTGGAAGAGGTGGAAATTCCCTACTACTCTCTGAAACAGGCGGTCTTGCAGGATCAACAGAGTATTTATGAGGCACTCAAAAACCTGCTTTTGAAGATCCTTCCCGCCATAGAGGCGACAAAACGTCCTTCTACGGCACTGATCATCGGGACTTCACTGGTAGACTGGCATCTTGTCGATGCGATTGATGCCACAGTATATGAAGATGAAAAACAACCTTATGTTTCCCATAAACAAAGTATAGATTCCTATGCAAAAGTACTTGCCGACGAGTTTGGTCTCAGTAGTTTTACCATGACCATCAATACTGCATGTACGTCGAGTGCCAATGCACTGCTTGAAGCTTCCAACATGATCAATGCCGGAATGTTTGAGTATGCTGTTGTTCTTGGTATCGAGATATTTTCTCCTATTATGAGCAGCGGATTTTATGCGATGGACCTTATTGCCCGGCGTATGCCTATGCCATTCGATCTCGATCGGGACGGGTTGGTTCTGGGGGAAGCTATAGCAGGGATTGTACTTGGCAAATCTGATGCAGTATGGTCACTTGAAGGCGGTTTCAGCAACTGTCATTCCCAGACGATCACTTCCGTAAGCCAGAGTGGTGACGAATGTGTCGAGGTAATGCAAAAAGCACTTCAAAGCAGCGGTGTAAAGGCTGATGAAGTTACTGCACTGAAGGCACATGCAACCGGTTCTTACAGTAACGATCTGGCTGAAATCAATGCTATCGGCAAAGTGTTTGAACCTTCTGTAAAGTTTACTGCCCTGAAGCCTTATATCGGACATACCATAGGGGCTTCCGGTGTATTGGAAATTGCACTTTTAATGGCGGCGGTGGATGACGGGTTCCTTCCAAAAACACTTTTTTGTGAGCACTCTATCTCTTCGGATTATGCTCCCCTGACTGAACATGTAAAATGCCAAGAGGGGCTTTTTATGTGTAACTATTTCGGATTTGGCGGTAACAATATCTCACTTATCATCAAAAAAGAGTTGTAATGAAGTTATATATAAAAAACTACAGCAGCTACAGAAGCGACCGGGAAGATGTCGATATCAGACAACTGCTTAAACAGAAATACAAACTTGATACCAGAAGACAGGATGATTTCATCCATTTGGCACTTTACGGTGCCCAGATGCTGAAAGAGAGAACACCGATCCGTGAGGATGATGAGCTGTATGTGACAAGCGGCTATGGTGATGTTGATGTCATACAGCGTACCAATACCTATGTCAATAAAGAAAAAGAGCCTCTTAAACTCTTCGATTTTATCAATCTTTTGGGGAATACGACAAGTTATTATGTCGCAAAATCATTAAATATAAGAGGTAAAAATATCTTTCAGATTTCAGATAATTTTACCTATATCAATTCACTTGTTTCTCTTTATGCATCAATAAAGAATAGTCAAAAAGATGCTATACTATGCGCTATAGATCTGGCGAGTACTCCAACAGAAGTAAGCAAGCGTGTACTGGGAGTGGAGAAGGATGTTAAGATCGTAAGCAGTGTGAATTACCAGAAATTCTCGCTTGATGCGGAAGATGCCATTGCAGAAGTGGAATTTGATCTGAAAATATACAGTCAGGACGAGATTCATGCTATGATGCAAAATGGGAGAAAGGCGGTTTTCAATGCTGTACGGTGTGCCAAAGCAAAAAATTCCGAAGATGCGGTACTGTTTGAGACCATGGCAAGCGATGCTCTGAATCGTGCACTGGCAAAAAATGAAGATATGCTTTATATTGATTGTTATGAAGAGAAGTATAAAATATTAAAATTAAAGAGTTTGAAATGAATGCGTATATCAACACTTATGAATTGTTATGTAATGCAGGAGATACGGAAAGTTTAATGGAGGCTGTTTATAACAAAGAGTCGGCTCTTGTCATTGATACCTCTTATGTCAAAGATGCATCCGCCGGTCTGGGAAAGATGGAGTATGACAACATCTTCACTGTGATGGATGAGGTGACGGAGAAAGTCCTGAAAGACTCGAACCTTGAGAACTATCATGACACTTTACTCATTCTGGGTTCATCCGTCGGTGGTATGCAGGAGTGTGAAGAGATATTTTACAGCGAGAAAAGTTTCAGGAATATCGATCCGAACAGATATTCTATGAACGCACTCACCGACCATTTGACAAAAAAGTTCGGTTTTTACGATACAAGAGCACTTTCAACGGCATGTACATCAAGTGCAAATGCACTATTGCTGGCAAAAAGGCTCATAGAAGTAGAAGCGTATGAGAATATTCTGGTCATGGGTGTGGACGGGTTGTGCTATTCGACGGTATTGGGATTTTATGCTTTAAGTGTACTCTCTGATAAAAAGTGTATTCCTTTTGACAAGAACCGGAACGGCATGAACGTTGCAGAGGGTGTTGCCGCACTGTTGGTACAAAATGTAAAAATGGATGATTCTGTTGAACTGAAAGGTGTGGGGGCAAGCAGTGATGCCTACCATATGACCAACCCCGATCCTGAAGCCGGGGGTGCGATGGCATCCATGAAAAATGCTATTACCGACGCGGGGCTTGGAGCGGATGAGATAGATTATGTCAATGCACATGGTACGGCAACCATTGCAAATGACAGGGTTGAGGCGCTGGCGATTGAAAGACTTTTCGGCAAACATGTCTATGTGAGTTCCACAAAGGCCATTACCGGACATACACTGGGAGCAGCGGGAGCCATAGAAGCGGTTATCTCCTGTGAAGTGCTCAAACAGGGGATGATTCCTCCACAGACAGGACTGGTAGAGCTTGAAAATCAAAATATCAATGTACCTCTCCAACGTATTCCTATGAAAGTTAAAAATGTTATTAGCAACTCTTTTGCTTTTGGTGGGAATAACACCTCGATTGTATTGGGAGTATAGATGAAAAAAGTAGCGATCAGAATTACGGCTTCGGCAAAAGTATATGCCACTTCCAAACTAGAGGAGCTGGATGAAAAAAGGATTATTCCGAATATGATGGTACGCCGCCGTTTGACACGCAATGCCAAAGTGATGCTCTATCTGGCCGACAGATGCGGAGCCAAGAGCGGCAAAGTGGTTTATGGCAGTTGTTACAGTGAACTTGAAGAGACGGCAAATATCGCGAATTCCGTTCTGATGAAAGAGTTGCCCTCACCTATCTCTTTTCAAAACAGTGTCTACAATACGGCAGCATCCTATTTTTCACTGATCAATAAGGACAAAGATGAGATTATTACCGTCTCCTCAGGAATGAAAACATCACTGGATACACTTAAGACAGCGGCACTTCAGGCACTTGTTTCGGGAGAAAAGATCTTCTGTGTGGCGGTAGAGTGCATCAATATCAAAAATATCGATGAAATCAACAGGTGTGCAGACTATCTTGAAGCAGGAGCGGCAGTCATATTGGAAATTGCCAAAGATGGTAAAGATGCAAAAGAGTTGGAAAATGCAGGCATACCTGGTGTCATAGATTCACTACAGGACCTGATGAAGGTTGTAAATATGCATGAACAAGGAACAGAGAAGATCCTTATAGAACTTTAATTTCAGGGGAAAGAAGAAAAATGGTAATAGATAGCAGTATTGCAAGTTATGAGAAATTTACACATAACGAAAAGATAAAACTCAGCACAGATCAGGAATTTATCGATTTTATTGATGCGGGCCATCAGTTCCTGCTGAACCAAATACGGGATGGAAGACCTATTTACGGTATTACAACCGGTTATGGTGAAGCGGGAAGCAATTATGCAGCTTTTGAAGAGGCGGAAGAGCTGCAAAAAAACCTCTATAGATTCTGTGGTGTGGGTGTCGGTAAATACCTTAGTGCCAATGTGGTGAAGATCATGCTTACAGTTCGTCTGATCAGCCTGAGTAAAGGTAAAAGCGGGGTGAGCTACAATCTTTTGAAGAGGTTTGAGCTTCTGCTTGAACATGAAATCTATCCGCTTATTCCTTCACAGGGATCTGTCGGGGCCAGTGGAGACCTTGCGCCACTCTCCTATATTGCAGCAGTTATCGCCGGAGAGAGAGAAGTACTCTACAAAGGAGAAGAGAGAAACACGGCAGATGTCTATAAGGAGTTGGGAATAGAGCCTTATGTCTTTAAAGCAAAAGAGGCGCTGGGGGTCATCAACGGAACGGCGGCTATGAGCGCCATAGCCATAGATGCTATCCAGAGATTTGAACTTCTGCTTGAGAGCATGGAGAGTTTTATCGCTTCAATATTTGAACTTCTGCTTTGTGATATTACTCCTCTGGAACCGTTTGTGCATGAGAGTAAACCGTTTGAAGGACAGAAGAAAAGTGCAGCCAATATTTTTGCAAAGTGCAAAGATTCACAGTTGACACATCAGGCGTTCAGCCGATATGAAAATTTTCATCTGGAAAAAGAGCAGAATATCCAGGATAGATACTCTATCCGCTGTGCACCACAGGTACTGGGGGTCGTACGTGATTCGCTTGAAGTTGCCAAGCAGTGGATACAGACAGAAATTAACGGAGTCAATGACAATCCTCTGATCGATCATATCAATAAAAAAATTTATACTTCCGGGAATTTTTACGGCGGATATATTGCACATGCAATGGACAGTATGAGAATATGTGCAGGGAATGTGGCGGATTTGCTCGATAAAGAGTTCGCCCTGCTGATAGACCATAAATTCAATAAAGGTTTGGGAGAAAGTCTTAAGATAAATGAAAAATCGACCCATCATGGGTTGAAGCTTATCCAGGTAACACTGAGTTCTTTGGCTGCAGATGTCATGATGAATACGGCGGCTGCTTCTCTGTATTCCCGTCCGACAGAGTCACTTAATCAAGATAAGGTTAGTATGGGAACAACGGCAGCACTCAATTTTGAAAAGCAGCTTCCGGATCTTGCAAATATGCTCAGTATCGCATTCATCGGCATGGCGCAGGCTGTAGATATAAGAGGGGTCGAGAAGTGCTCCCCCTATCTTCAAAAGAATTACCGTACTATCAGAGAAGCGGTGAAAGTATTGAAAGATGACAGGAGATCGGACCTTGATATCAAAGTGGTTAGAGAGATTTTGATGCGTGGAGGGTTGGCATGACGAGTCGTAAAAAAGTATTGATCACCGGTTCGACAGGGGCCATAGGCGAAGCGTGCGCCAGATATTTTCATGAGAACGGTTATTTTGTCTATTTGCATTATAGAAGTAAAGAAGAAAAAGCAAACGCGTTAAGCGAAAGTCTGGAGTATTCTCAAACGATCGGTTTCGATATTACCGATAAAGCGGATGTTCTGGAAAAGCTGCAGGATCTTGAACTGGATGTGCTTGTCAACAATGCGGGGATGACAAAAGACAATCTTTTTTTCTTTATGAGTGACGAGGAGTGGGAGAGCGTGATAGATACGTCCGTCAACGGAACCTACTATGTCACCAAGGCAGTTTTGAAAAATATGATCCGCAATAAAAAAGGTGCGGTAGTGAATGTGGCTTCCATCTCCGGTATTGTAGGCAATCCGGGACAGACGAACTACTCAGCCGCCAAAGGTGCCATGATCGCTTTCACCAAAGCGCTCAGTGCGGAGGTCGCACGGTACAAAATAAGGGTTAATGCCGTTGCTCCGGGCCTGATAGAGTCTGAAATGACGGAAGCGCTGGACCTTAAAGAGATGAAAAAAACGATCCCTCTGAAGAAAATAGGAAAGCCGGATGAAGTAGCAGAGTGTGTATTCTTCCTGGCGGACAAAGCCTCCTATGTTACCGGGGAAGTGCTCAATATCAGCGGCGGGCTGGTAAGGTAGTTCTCTCTATGTTGAATCTACTCTCCATTCTCTTCGCACCGGTCTTTGTGATACTGCTGCACTATTTTGAATTTGAGAGTGTCGTGCGGTCATATCTGGTGGTTTCCGTACTCTTCTTTATCTACAGCTACAGTACGAAACAGCATACGAGAGATATGCTGATGCCGACCATCTACCTTGTCGCACTGCTTATTGCCAACTACTTCTCTTCGATGGAGGTGGTGAAGTTCGTACCGGTCACGCTTTCTGTGATCTTCTTTCTGCTTTTTGTCGATGCCGCCTATTACAAAAAGCATATGATCCTCGGATTTACAAAGCAGTTCTACCGCAAAGAGCTGGATGAGGCAGAAGAGGCATTTGTAAAAAATGGGGACTGGTATTGGGCGGGGGTAACCTGTATCAATACCCTGATACAGATCTATGTCGTTTTTCTTGGAGACAATATTATATGGGCATTCTATACCTCGGTGGGGTGGTATATTCTGTTCTTTGTATCATTGATCATGCAAATCATATATGGGAAAGTGTATGCTGTTAAAATGTATTATAGGTAGTTTTTCACATCTTCTGTTCTTTGGGTTGATCATAGTCCTTTTCCCTGTGGCTGCAGTTGTTTATGTCGTCGCCAAACCTTTTTTGAAAGAGCCTGAATACTTTTTTCAAAAGGGTTTTGCTTTTAGCAACAGGGTCTTTTTTTTGCTGGTACCGAAGATCGTACTCAAGTTCGATCTTCAGGAAGAGCTTCCGGAAAGTGCCATCTATCTCTCTACGCACCAGTCCATTCTGGACTATCCTATCTTGAGCCTGCTTGTCAAAAGACACCTGATCGTTGCCAAGGTCAATCTGGGAGCGGTACCGTTTGTGGCCTTTATCTCGAACCTTGTGGGGGTAAGGTATTTTGCCGGGAAAACGCTGGATGAAGTGAGCAAGATATATCAGGAGTTCGAAGAGATGCTGCTTCGTAACAACAACATTATATTTTTCCCGGAAGGAACACGGCATACGGGAAGAAGTCTTGAACCTTTTAAAAGAGGTGCGTTCAGATTGGCGGTCAAGACAGGAAAACCTCTTGTTCCCATCGTGATAGAGGGACTGACCAATATCCTGCCAAGAAAGCGTTTCTGTTTTATTACAAACAAAAGAACGGTTGTACATGTTAAAATGCTGGAGCCTGTTTACCCTCAGGATTTTAAGAATGAGCTGGAATTGATGAAGTATATACAAAAAGTCATGCAAGCGCAAAAGGATAAATTATGCGATCTCTCCTGATTTTGGTTTTTACTACGCTTCTTTTTGCAGAGGCTTATGATTTTGATGAAAATAAATTTGTTTTTGCCATAGGAAATACATTCCATAAAGTAGGCAGGATAGACTACAGCAAAGAAAAAGCAACGATCACCTACAGTCATCCCAAATACAAACAGATCGTCAAGGTAGACAACAATATCAGTATAGAGGGGAGTTCAGGTAAGAGATATTACCTCAAAGGCAAAGCACTTTCCCATACAAAAGCGTTTATAGACATCATGATAAGGCTTGGAGAGTACAGGGAGATCAAAAACAATAAAGATTTTGATGTAAAAAAAGAGGGGGAAAGATATCTTCTTACATTCAAAGGTGAAATGAAACAGATGCTGCCAAAAGCCGAAGTGAGAACGGAGGGGAAGAAGGTAAAAAGTTTTAAACTCTTTATGAACAACGGGGATACCCTTGAAATCGTGAAGCGATGAAACATTTAAATCTCTTCATCTTTTTTCTTTTAGGTACGCTCTTTCTGGGTTTCTCTTCACAGATCAAGTTCTCCACCAATTTTCTGGAAGTCTTTTTTTCAAAAGAGAGTGCCACACTTCTGGACGTCACTTCCAAACTGGGACTCTCGAACAACATCTATGTCGCGAAAAAAGGTTTTACGGAAGAGTCACTGCATGAACTGAGGATCATAGCGGACAAACTCCAAAATATCGAAGGGATATCTAAGGTAAAGCTCTCCCTCTCACCTTCGAAAAAGCTTAGGGAATATTATAAGAAAAACTATTACCTGCTTGCCGACTTCAACCGGACAAAATTATCGTCCCGGCAGATACACGAGAAGTTGCAGACGGCCTATGATGCTCTGCAGGAGGCATACATATACATGCCGCTGGACACCAACGATCCGCTTGGGCTCTTCTCTGTCAATGTCAGCCGGAACGAAGCCTATATGAAGTTGCAGGATTACGGCTATGTCCTGAAGGCAGAGGTGAATATTAATACCTCTTCCGCAGCGGAAGCAAAAGTGCTTTATACGAAAGTAAATGCACTTCTGAAAGAACATAAAGATATTCTTGTTTATGCACCTTTCTTCTTCCTTGTAGAGAACTCCACCTACATACGCAGTGATACGCAGAAGATCATCACGTTTGCCACCATATTGTTGCTGCTTCTTTACTTTTTCATGCTGAAGAACCACAGGCTGCTGTTTCATACAATCATTGCCATAGGCAGTTCGGTACTTGGTGCGATCCTTGCAAGTGCCTATCTCTTCGGTAGTGTCAATATCATGGTACTTGCTTTTGGCATCAGTATTACGACGATTTCCATTGACTATATGTTCCATTACTATTTTCACGGAGACTTTTCCAATAAAGGGTTCATTAGGCAAAAACGTGTTTTTTTCGGATTTTTAACGACATTTGGTGTATTTGTGATCTTCTCTTTTATCTCTATCAGGCTTTTTCATGAGCTTGCATTTTTTGCTGCGGTCTCATTGTTGATCGCCTATGTGCTGTTCAGCTGGGCATTCAGTTACCTTGAGATAGAGAAACCGCCCGTAACCGGAAGCCGGTTCGCTTTTAAAAGAGTCAATCCGCTCTACCTGCTGCTTCTTTCGGTTGTGTTGTTCGGATACAGCTATACCCATTTGAAATTCGATGATGATCTCAGGAACCTGGACTATAAAAATGAGAGACTTCTGGCATTGTCCCAGCAGTTCAGAAAAGGATTGATGCAGAGCCGATACCAGACTGTACTGCTGAGTGACACTACCCGGGAATTACTTTTACAAAAATATGAGAGACTTCAGATAAAGCATCCTGAGATACTCGGTATCGGAAAATTTCTCTTAAGCCGAAGAAAATGCGAAGAGAGACGGGGAGCGCTTGAAGCGTTTGATTTCAGGAAAATTAGACAGACCATACAAACAGAAGCGAAGAAGATCGGTTTTGCCAATGTATTTGAGCATCTCTATACCGGTCTGGAGCGTATGGACTGTGACAATATGCACGTTTTGGATGATATGGGTTTTAAGATCGTCAAAGAGGATGATGGTCGCTACTATACGGTCGTATTTATTCCGAAAGACGAGACACTGACCAAGATGGAGGGAGTTGAAATACTGGATATCGCAAAGCATTTGTCGCAGGATATGCAAAACTCTAAGCAGACCATAGTAAAATTCATGACAGTTTCCATTGTCTTTATTGTCGCAATGCTTGTTCTGGTCAGCGGTATCAATATCCTGTATCCGCTGGTATATATCGTATTTCCTTTAAGTGTGGTACTTTTTGGTATCACGCTGTCGGGTATGATCAATATTATGCATCTTTTCGCCCTGATCATACTTATAGCGATAGGTATTGATTACGGTGTCTATATGCACCGGACTACGACACAGACGGAGACGATGACAGCGATCAAGTATGCACTGTTGAGCACATTGGCAGGGTTCGGGGTACTGATATTCAGCGATACCGTGGCACTCCATTCCATCGGGTTTGTCATTACTGTGGGAATTGGGGCTGTTTTTATTTTACTTTGGGGCATATCGGACAGATGAGAGCCCAAACCGGAGAGAGTGATGAAGATATATGATATAGATAAAAGATCTTATGTGGATATCGTCAAGTATGATGATCCTGAAACAAAGGCAGAGCAGCTGGCTGATGCTCTCTACTGCTATGAACACAATATATTTAAAGTGGTCTATGACCGTTCCCAGCCGGCGTTAAAGAAATATATCGCTTCTCTTGATGATACGCTGCTTCAGGAGGAGAAGATGCAGTGGCTCTTTTTTACCTCCGGAACCACGGGTACCCCTACAGGTGTCTACAAGACAAAAGAGAACTCCCGCCAGCAGGCGCAGGCGCTCATTGAAACACTGAAAGGGATGAAGTTCAACAGAGTCGTTACAACGGTTCCTTTCGTACATATTTACGGCATAGACATAGGGGGTGTCGTACCTTTTGAACTGGATATAGATGTCTGGGTCAAGGAGAATTTCCTTCCCGAAGAGTTGGCTGTGGAAGCGGAGAAAGAGCATACGCTTGTGGTAACGACACCGCTGTTCATCAAAGCGCTCAATCGTATCAAAAAAGATGTCAAATTCACCAATACACTCTTTTTGACCTCTACCGCACCGCTTCCCGCCGAAGAGGCAAAAGTATTCAAGGAGCACTATGGTGCCAGTGTCGTACAAATGTTCGCTTCCACGGAGACCGGGCTGATCGCCTATAAGAGAGATGATGAAACCATCCTCAATGCCTACAATATCGTTCAGGTTTCCGAGAATAACGACAGACTCTGCATCTCTTCCCCGCTTGTTGCAAAAAAGGTCATTAACAATGGTATCAAGGAGGATGTTGTCCTGCCGTTCCAGACGGAAGATATCGTGGAGATCATCAATGATAAACAGTTCAGACTTTTGGGCCGTAGTTCAAATTTGGCAAAAATATCGGGAAAACGGATTTCAACGATCCAGATAGAGTCTCTGTTGGAACAGATTGAGGGGATAGATGCCGTACTGATCAGAATCAGAAGAGATGACAAAGCACTGAAAGATGAAATTCTGGATATTTATGTTGAAGGAAATCTGTTGCTGGACGGTAAAACAGTCAGAGCATACCTGAAAAAAGAGTTAGGTGCTATTCATATACCGTTTAAAATACACAATGAGAAGAAAATTCTCAGAAGTTCTGTAGGCAAAAAAATTGGTTTTGAATAGTTATAAGGTATAATATCAAAAATATCTATAGGAGTTTCACTTTGGTAACGACACATGAGTTAAAAGAGAAGATTATAGCAGGTTTGGGCCTTGAAGATATGGAGCCGGATGAGATTGGTGACGATATGGCACTTTTCGGTGATGACGGGTTGGGACTTGACAGTGTAGATGCAATTGAAATTACTCTTATTTTGGAAAAAGAGTTTGGTGTGAAAGTGACCAATGTGGATGAGAATAAAAATATTTTTGAAACGCCAAATACTTTGGTGAATTATATTAATGAACAAAAAGCATAAATAAACAGAATTCTTCTTATGTCCGATTTTGCTATTCCCCATGTTGCACCGCTTAGATTTGTGAAGAGGCGGATATGTGCAACACTGGAAGATGCAACCGTAGAGATAGGCTTTGAGGAAATCCCTTCTTTTGGAATGCTGATTGAAGCTGCGACACAAAGTTCATCGGGTATTTTGAATGATGAGATCAATGGCCGTATAGGTTTTCTTGTAAGCCTTAAAAATATCAAACTTCTGCAAACACCTAAAACAACGACGTTTCAGGTTAAGATACATTTGGACCTCAAAGTGGATGATTTCCGTTATCTCTCTTTTGTGATCTATGATCGTAAGGTGAAGGTCATCAGTGGTTCATTTGTCATAAGTCTTCAATAAAATGTTTAAAAGTCTCATGGATATTGCCAAAAAGGAGATATGTGTTAACGGATAATTTGTACACGATAGAGTTTAAAGATGACAGCAGAGCAGTCGTAACCTTAAGCAGTGAGGACCACCCTGTTTTCAAAGCACACTTTCCAAACAATTCCATCCTTCCGGGTTTTGTCCATTTCGATATCATTTCGGATGCTTTTGGTATCAATATGACCACAATTAAAAAAGCCAAATTCTTAAAAACAGCATTACCTTCACAAACATTGGTTTATCAAAGGAATCGCAACCGCTTTAAAATTACCTGTAATAATGAGGAGATAGCGAGTATCAGTTTATGAAAACATGTATTGTGATTCCCGTTTACAACTCTCCTTATATTTGTGAAGTTGTAGAAGATCTGTTAAAGTATGATGAATATCAGATTATTGTTGTAGACGACGGTTCGGATATCAGAGTAGAAATCAACCATCCTGATGTAAAAGTGGAAACCCACCCTGTAAACATGGGAAAAGGGGAAGCCATACTGACAGGAGCGAAGAGAGCCAAAGCATTGGGGTATAAGAGTTTTGTGACGATCGATGCGGACAAACAGCATTTAAGCTCGGAGATCAGTAAACTGATAGATGCTTATACGGAAGAGAGTATTGTTATAGGGAATCGTAATTTTGAACATTCAAATGTACCAATAAGCTCAAAATTTGGACGTATATTCAGCAATTTCTGGGTGACACTGGAGACGTTTCAAAAGTTAGGTGATACACAAAGCGGATTCCGTATCTATCCTGTCTCTATATTGAACCTTAATGTGAAAAACAGACGTTTTGACTTTGAAATAGAAGTATTGGTTTTACATGCATATAAAAAACGAAAACTTATCGATGTTAAAGTGGAATGCTATTACCCTCCTTATGCTGAAAGAATTTCACATTTTGACCAGGTAAAAGACAATATACGGCTCTCTTTACTGCACACGAAACTTATCATCCAACGTTTTATTCTGCTTAGAGGATTTCTGTGGTGCTGACCATCATATTGTAATCTCCGAATACAAGAAAGCTTCTGTACTTATTTGATATACAACAATCTATTACCAAAATTACGCTAAAATCGCGGCAATAATATTATTTTTAAGGCTTAGACAATGGCAAAAAGAAAGATCAAAAAAGCAGTATTGGCTTACTCCGGAGGATTGGATACAAGTATCATTCTCAAATGGCTTCAGGATGAGTATGAGTGTGAAGTAGTGACTTTTACCGCTGACCTCGGGCAGGGGGAAGAGGTAGAGCCTGCACGTCAGAAAGCGTTGGATATGGGTATCAAACCGGAAAATATCTTTATACTGGACTTAAGGGAAGAGTTTGTAAAAGATTTTGTTTTTCCCATGTTCCGGGCCAATGCCATTTATGAAGGGGAGTATCTGTTGGGTACTTCCATCGCACGTCCTTTGATCTCTAAAAAACAGATAGAGATCGCGCATCAGACCGGTGCCGATGCCGTTTCTCATGGGGCTACGGGTAAAGGAAACGACCAGGTACGTTTTGAGCTTGGGTATTTGGCGCTCGATCCTGATATTGCCGTAATCGCTCCATGGAGAGAATGGGATTTGAATTCACGTACCAAACTGCTTGAATATGCAAAGAACCATGGTATCAATATTGATGGCAAAGGTAAACCAAAACCCTATTCAATGGATGCAAACCTGCTGCATATTTCCTATGAGGGTGAACATTTGGAAAATCCGTATGCCGAACCGGAAGAGGATATGTGGCTCTGGTCTGTCAGCCCGGAAGAGGCACCGGATGAACCTGAGTACATTACGATCAGTTACAAAAATGGAGATCCGATTGCGATCAACCGTGAAGAGATGACACCGGCAAAGATTCTTGAAACTCTCAACACTTATGGGAAAAAGCACGGTATCGGGCGTATCGATATTGTAGAGAACCGCATGGTAGGGATGAAAGCCAGAGGATGTTACGAAACACCGGGTGGTACCATTATGCTCAAAGCGCACAGAGCGATAGAGTCGATTACCCTTGACCGGGAAGAGGCGCATATGAAAGATGAACTTATGCCAAAATATGCCAAACTGATTTACAATGGTATGTGGTGGTCTCCTGAGCGTAAGATGCTTCAGGCAGCGATTGATTCGACACAGGAGAATGTAGAGGGGACGGTTAAACTGAAACTCTACAAAGGGAATGTAATAGTAGTCGGAAGAAAATCAGACCGCTCTCTCTACTCTGAAGAGCATTCAACATTTGAAGCGGATGAAGTCTATAATCAAAAAGATGCGGAAGGTTTCATCCGACTGAATGCGCTTAGATTTATTATAGAAGGTAAAAAACAGCCTGAACGTATAGAATCACTGGTAGGAAACTATAATGAAGTGGAAGTGTGTTACATCGAAACAGGTTCGACAACGATTTGTCAAAAAGTCAAAAATTTCTTTAAAAAACTGGTAGGAAAAGAGGGATAACCCTCAATTCAGTAACTTCTCCATCGCTTTCAAAATTTTTGAAGGCGAGAGTTTTAAAAATCCCTCTCTCAAAATGATACCCGGTATAATTTCCAAAAAAACATAAGCGACAAACAGCATGGGGTAAAATGCTTTATATTCAAGAAGGAATGTTTTATAGGTATAGCGCTTTTGAAACCATGTTATCGCACTTTTGACTCTATGATGGACCAAAAGAAGTTCCATCGCAAATATAGACCCCCATGTGATATAGGTTAAACCTGTAAACATTAAGGCCCCCTCTATTCCGTACATTCCCATAACGGCAGCAAGAAAAATGGCTCCGTAAAGTGCGAATGAACGAAAACCTATCGTTGCAAAGATCACCAGTACAGAAAATATGAAAAGCAGGCTTCCCATAAGAAAAAAGAGTTCCAGAAAAGTTTTTTGTTCCTGAAATGATGGGCTGTAGAATGCCCCCAGAAGGGTGATGATGAAAATAGCGATTACAATCAGTGCCAGGGAACGGTATTCACGCATAAGTATCCTTATCAGGTGGGCAGATGCCCATGTTAAGCAATTTCATATAATTTTATCAGACTTTGAACATTGGCTTTCCTGCCCAGCCATTCTTGGTAAAGTTCACTCATCTCTTTGGTGCTTCCTTTGGCAAGGATGATCTCTTTGTATCCTTTTGCCCGTTCCTTATTGAAGCCATGCTCTTCATCGAGACAGCTGAAGAAAGCGTCTGCACTGAGGACTTCCGCCCACTTGTAACTGTAGTACCCCGCAGCATATCCTCCCGCAAAGATATGGGCAAATCCATGTTGGAACTTGTTGTAGCTAGGCGGTTTAAGCAGGGAAGTCTTTTCTCTGATCCTGTCAAGAAGCTGTTGCACCTCTTCTCCCTGATAAAGTTTCTGGTGCAGTTTAAAGTCAAACAGTGAGAATTCCACCTGTCTCAAGATACCTAAAGCTGCTTGAAAATTCTTACTCTCTTTGATCTTTGTCAGAAGTTCTTCGGCAATAGGTTCTCCTGTTTCGTAATGGAATCCGAAACGTTTGAGAATGGCGGCTTCATAAGCAAAGTTCTCCAGAAACTGTGAGGGGAACTCCACGACATCCCATGCAACGCCGTTAATGCCTGAAACAGAGCGTTCATGGCATTTCCCGAAGAGGTGGTGAATGGCATGTCCCATTTCATGGAAGAGTGTAACCACATCGTCATGCCTGAGCAATGATGGTGTGTTTTCTGTTGCAGGGGCAAAGTTGCAGACTACAAAAGCAGAAGCGAGATGTTTTCTGCCCTTACTGTCTGTAAAGTGTGTCTCCCAATCGTTCATCCATGCCCCGCCACGTTTCTCTTTACGTGCTTCCAGATCAAAATAGATACGTCCGGAGAGTTTGCCGTTCTCGAAAATATCATAGCTTTTGACACAGTCATGCCAGACAGGAACTTTTACAGGTTTAAACGTAACATTAAAGAGTTCAGAAACAATTTGAAGTAATCCGGAAAGTACTTTTTCCTGTTCAAAATAGGGTTTTGTTACCGTATCGTCAAAATCGAATTTCTCTTTTTTGAGTTTCTCGCTGTAATAGGCTACATCATAACCGGCCAGATCTTCGATCTTATCTGTCTCTTTTGCAAATATTTTCAGTGCTTCAAGCTCTTTTTTTGCCTGTGGCAGTGCAGCATCTGCCAGAAGATCGAGGAAAGAGATTACCTCTTCCTGAGTAGAAGCGTCTCTAGTCTCCAGTGCATAACGGGCATAGTTCTCAAAGCCCAGAAGTTTCGCTTTCTCCTGTTTGAGGGCAAGTATCTGGTCTATGACCTTTGCATTTTCTGGGGCTCTGGTACTGTATGCTTTTGAAAGGGCTTCTCTGTAACTCCTGTTCGGCCCGTAGGTCATGTAAGCCAGGTAGCTGGGTATCTGTAGTGTGAATTTATAGACGGTTTTTCCATCGATCTTGGTTCTTGCCGCGGCGATGTCATGTTCTGGCATGCCCTCCACATCCTTCTCATCTTTTATGACAAGTTCATAGGCATTGGTAGCATTGAGCAGATTTTGAGAAAAGGCATTGGAGAGCTCGGAGAGTCGCAGTGTGATCTCTTCCATTCTTTTTTTCTCTTTGGGAGGAAGTTTTACCCCGGAAAGTACAAAATCCCTGATCTCATGAGAAACGACACTCTTTTCTTCCTCACCGGAAACCTCTATTTTTTCTATTTTTTCAAAAAGTGCACTATTCTGTGCCATTTCCGAAGAGAATTTTGAGAGCAGGGGGATGGAAGCCTCATATGCCTTCTGTGTTCCCTCCGAGTTCATAACAGCGTTAATGTGGGAAAGAGGCGTGAAGAAAAGCCCAAGCTCCTCATCCAGGTCCTGAAGTACTTTGAGTGTCTGACTGTAACCGGTTTCCCCGTTTTCCGTTATTGTATTGATGACTGTACGTTGTTTGTTTAAGAGCTCTTCCAGTCTGACAGGGAACTCTTCTAAATGGTCTATTTTGAATTCTTGAAATATCATAAAGTATCCGTAATTTATTTTTGGTGATTGTATCATAGCTACCATAAATAAAAATCATCTGTTAGTAAAGTTTGGATAAAATAATACCCATTATAAAACAGAGGATAACACTTGAAAGTTTTTTACAGTAGTGATGAATCGTTCGAAAGCAGTTTCAGTGAATTGCTGCAGCGTGGTAAAATGGATATTGAAGGCGTAAGTACGATCGTTTCAGGTTTACTTAAAGAGATACGCAATGACGGCAACAAAGCGCTCAAAGCGCAAATTGCCAAATTTGACAGATGGGAGCCTGAAGAAGATACCCAACTTCTAGTCAGTACGGAAGATATGGCAAAGGCCTATGAAAATATAAACCCGAAACTGCGTGATGCGCTGCATCTGGCATATGACAGGATTGAAGCATACCACCAAAAACTCATGCCAAAAACATGGATGGATTCAGAAGCGAACGGAACAATACTGGGGCAGAAAGTCACGCCTGTGGACAGGGCAGGGCTTTATATCCCCGGTGGTAAAGCTGCTTATCCGAGTTCATTGCTTATGAACGTTATTCCCGCACAGGTGGCTGGAGTGGAAGAGATCGTGGTCTGTACACCTGCGCCGGATAATGAGCTCAATGAACTCCTGCTTGCCGCCTGCCATCTCTGTAACGTTTCCAAAGTCTTTAAAGTAGGGGGTGCATCTGCCATTGGTGCAATGGCATACGGAACGGAAACCATCCCCAAAGTTGATGTGATTACCGGACCTGGCAACATCTTTGTAGCGACAGCGAAAAAGTTGGTATATGGAGAAGTGAACATCGACATGATCGCCGGTCCGAGTGAGATCGGTATCTTGGCGGATGAGACGGCAAGAGAAGATTATATTGCTATAGACCTGCTCTCCCAGGCGGAACATGACGAAATGGCATCTTCCATCCTCATCACGACAGACAGTGAACTCGCCAACAAAGTAAGTGATAAAGTTGAAGTATTCCTTGGGACACTGAGCCGTGAAGAGATTGCCAGAAAGTCCATAGCGGAGCGTGGTGCGATCATCGTTACCAAAGATATGGATGAAGCGATTGCTCTCATGAATGAAATAGCGCCTGAACACCTGGAAGTAGTCACCAAAGATCCTATGAGTCTTTTAGAGAAGATCAAACATGCAGGAGCCATTTTCCTGGGAGAGAATACGCCCGAGCCTATTGGTGACTATGTGGCAGGTCCCAACCATACTCTCCCAACAGGTGGAACAGCGAAGTTCTATTCTCCTCTCAGTGTAGACAATTTCCTGAAAAAATCATCTATCATTTCTATGAGTGAAGAGGGTATTGAGGCTATTGGCGAACAGTGTGCGCTGATCGCCAATACCGAAGGATTGACGGCACACGAAGAGAGTGTGCGGATTAGATTGAGAGGATAGTACAGAACTTTACATGTGTAAATTCTGTCTATGAATATACAGGGTTTTAAAGATAAAACATCTGGTTATACATAGACTGTGCCCAGGTGAACTGAGTTTTCGCTTGACCCAGTTTATTTGTTTCCCATTTCTCATCGCTTATCGTACCGTTGAAAAATGTTTCTCCTTTTGAACCGTATTTATATTGGGACAGAAGGGTGATCTCCCGTTCAGGTTTCATAGATACAAGAGAGACACAGAAAGTAACAGGAGATTCCCATTTAATCTCTTTTTTGTAGTATGCTTTGGCAACCATACGGGCAACATTCGCACCTTCTGTAAAGGCGGTATTGCCTGATTTTGAGAAGCCCATCGGACGCAGGTCCCCACAACCGAAAATATTTTCATGGCCTTTGAACCTGTTTGTATAGACATCAAGGTTTGCTTCAATACGATTGTAGGGTGTTTTGGTTGTAAGGCCCAGTTTTTCAAGTAGTTTTGTAGCCCTGACATTAGGGTAAAAAGAGGCATCTTCAAATGTGATCTCATCAAATTCTGTTGTAACCACTTTTCTATCCAGGTCTATGGATTCTATTTTTGATGCGGGCATATAAACAAGATGTTGTTTATGAAGTTTTGCAAAAGCGCTCAAAAACCCCTCTTCCTTGATGGTAACGGTATTGTTTTCATCTACGATGATAACTTTCCCGTCAATCTTCTTCTCTTTAAAATAATCGGCCAGTAGACAGGCTCGTTCATAAGGAGCAGGCAGGCACCGGTAGTTGCCGTCCGGAACGCTAATAATAAAATTTCCGCCTTTGAAATTCTCTATTTTGCGTTTGAGTGTCAAATGTTCCGACCCTGGAATGAATGCCGGTGGGTAGAGCCGGTGAATTTTTTCTTCAAATAGATTGTCTCCTTTACTCCATGCGTAGTAATCGTATTCAATTCCTGTCGCAAAGATCAAGTAATCATAAGGCAGGTCGCCTTCCGTAGTACTCAAAATATTGTTTTTACTATTCAGCCCGGTTGCCGTTGCCTGAAGATAGCGATATCCGAAATTGTTTGCAGCATCGATATAGCTGTGGGTAAGAAAATCAAGATTTACCAGATCAAAGAGCCATGCATTACTTACGGGGCATGAAACAAATTGGTCACGTTTTTCCACCAGTGTAACTTTTGCATTGGGGATATATTTTGTAATATGTTTTGCAAAAGAGAGCCCGGACCATCCGCCTCCGACAACAACGATTTTTGGAAAGGCAGCCTGTAGAGCACTTTTTTTCAATGGTTTCTCTTTTTCTTTGCCATGGGAAAGGCTTGTTAGTGATAAAAACGCAGCCACTGAAGTTTTGATCATCTCTCGACGTTCCATAGGTATATTCCTTAATTTGGTAAAATATGGTGGATTATACAGAATGAAACACAGTAAAAGCAAATGAAATTAGCTGATAAAAAAAATAAGTTCAAATGAATGGAAAAGGCTATATGTTTGAAAGTGGTGCGGACAAGAGGACTCGAACCTCCACGGGCTTGCGCCCACTAGAACCTGAATCTAGCGCGTCTACCAATTCCGCCATGTCCGCATGAATATCTGGAATTTGTGATTATAAACAAGAAGCTGGCGCGGCGGACGAGACTCGAACTCGCGACCCCCTGCGTGACAGGCAGGTATTCTAACCAACTGAACTACCGCCGCACCTATCTAAATAAATGGTGGTCGCTACAAGACTCGAACTTGTGACATCTACCTTGTAAGGGTAGCGCTCTACCAACTGAGCTAAGCGACCAAACTGTAAATGGCGACCCCTAGAGGATTTGAACCTCTGTGACTACGATGAAAACGTAGCATCCTTGGCCACTAGATGAAAGGGTCATCTAGATCCAAACAGTCATATGTTAATGGTGGTCGCTACAAGACTCGAACTTGTGACATCTACCTTGTAAGGGTAGCGCTCTACCAACTGAGCTAAGCGACCAAATGTTGAAACTGTTTCGGTGGTGACCCTTCTAGGATTCGAACCTAGGGCCCACTCCTTAAAAGGGAGTTGCTCTACCAACTGAGCTAAAAGGTCTTTATGAAACTTAAAAAATATGGCGCGGCGGACGAGACTCGAACTCGCGACCCCCTGCGTGACAGGCAGGTATTCTAACCAACTGAACTACCGCCGCACCTATACATGATGGTGACCCTTCTAGGATTCGAACCTAGGGCCCACTCCTTAAAAGGGAGTTGCTCTACCAACTGAGCTAAAAGGTCGTTGACACTTATTATTTTGAATAAGTGGACGGAATTATAGCGAAGAGCTCTTTGATTGTCAAGAGATTTTGAGACTTTTTTTGAAATTATTCAAATTTTTAATGTCCGGGCCAGTTTCTCTATGGCAAATTGGGTGGATTGCTCCTGTATCTCTTCTCTTCCGCCTTTAAAATGACAATGAAATATTCTTTTATTTTCCGGAGACAAAATCCCTATATAGACAGTACCTACCGGTTTCAATTCTGTACCTCCTGTAGGTCCTGCAATACCTGAAACAGCAATGGCATAATCACTTCGTGCCATTTTCTGAATTCCGTCCAGCATTTGTGATACACACGCTTTACTGACGGCACCAAAATCTTCCAATGTAGAGAGTTCAACACCAAGCCATCGGTGTTTTATCTCATTAGAGTAAGTAATACAGGAACCGTTAAGTACATTGGAAGCACCCGGTATAGTGGTAAATACGGCAGCAATACGCCCACCTGTACAACTTTCTGCAAATGTAATGCTCTCTCCTCTCTCTGTAAGTGTTTCAATGATTTTTTCTGTTAAATAATAGATCTTTTTCATACATGAATTATATCAGAGAGATGTAAAAAATGTTCAAAATATTTTGATTATCGCTTAACTATCTATACTTAAGCCGAAAAGCGGTCAATCATTCAAGTAGATTATAAATGATTTTTCGATACAATCACGAGATAATATATAACAGGGGCAACCCTTAGATAAGGTGTTATCGACTATGGATTTCAAAGAAACCCTCCTTCTTCCAAAAACTGACTTCCCGATGCGTGGAAATCTTCCGACAAACGAACCCAAAAAATATCAGGCATGGTTTGCAGCCGATATCTATGAACAGATGAAAAGCAAACGTGCGGGTGCCGAAATGTTCACGCTGCACGACGGGCCTCCCTATGCCAACGGCGATATCCATATTGGGCACGCGCTCAACAAGATCCTCAAGGATATCATTCTGAAATACAACTACTTTCAGGGTAAAGCGGTGCGTATGACACCGGGCTGGGACTGTCATGGCCTGCCGATAGAGCAGAAAGTGGAAGAGAAGCTCGGTAAGAGCAAGAAAGAAGCGATGCCGACGGAGAAGTTCAGAGAGCTCTGCCGTGCACATGCTGCAAAATTCGTCGATATACAGAGAAACAGCTTCAAAGAACTGGGGATCATAGCCGACTGGGAAAATCCGTATGTGACCATGGACTTCAAATTTGAAGCCAATATCTACAGAACACTCTGTGAAGTGGCAAAGAGAGGACTTCTTGTAGAGAGACACAAGCCGATCTTCTGGTCATGGGCGGCAAGAACGGCGCTGGCAGATGCGGAAGTGGAGTATGAAGACAAAGAGGACTACTCCATCTATGTACATTTCGAGCTCTCCGATGCGGCGAAAGAGAAGTTGGGAATAGAAGGCAAAGCAGGACTTGTCATCTGGACGACGACTCCATGGACACTTCCTGCCAATACGGGTATTTCCCTCAACCCCGAAGAGATGTATGTGTTGACGGATGACGGACACATTGTAGCACAGGCACGTTACGATGCCATGATAGAAGAGGGGGTCGTCAGCGGCCATGCGAGCAGAAAGATCGCAGCGACCGAAATGGAAGGACTTCTGGCGATCAACCCTGTGAACGGACGGCCTTCGACCGTCGTTCTCGGAGACCATGTCCTGATGGACGGTGGTACGGGATGTGTCCATACCGCTCCCGGACACGGTGAAGATGACTACAAAGTAGGGCTTAAGTACGGCCTTGATGTGATCATGCCGGTCGATGAAAGAGGATGCTATGACGCATCGGTTGCAGGGTTGCACCTTCTGCCGAATCCTCAGGAGTTTGTAGGTATGCACATCTTTAAAGCCAATGAGCCTATTTTGGAGATACTGGGTGACAACCTGCTCAAGCAGAGCAAGTTCGTCCACTCCTATCCACACTGCTGGAGAACAAAAAAACCGCTTATCTACAGAGCGACGAACCAGTGGTTCATCTCTATAGACGACAAGCCCGAAGGCTCTGACGATACGCTTCGAGAATCGGCACTCCATGCCATAGAAAATGTCGATTTCTACCCGGCTACTTCCAAGAACAGGCTCAAGCCGATGATAGAGGGCAGACCGGACTGGTGTATCTCACGCCAGCGTTCATGGGGTGTGCCTATTGCATTTTTCAGGGTCAAAAGTACCAAAGAGGTCATTCTGGATGAAGCGGTGCTTGAGCATATTGCGGCACTTTTCGATGAACATGGTGCGGATGCCTGGTACTCCATGAGCAATGCCGAGTTACTGCCTGAAGGCAGCAGCTACAACCCTGATGACCTTGAGAAGATCTCCGATATTCTGGATGTATGGTTTGATTCCGGTTCCACATGGAACTCCGTACTCAGTTCGGGCAACTATGATGCGGGAGAGTATCCGGCATCACTGTATATCGAGGGAAGCGACCAGCACAGAGGATGGTTCCAGTCCTCGCTGCTTTTGAGTGCGGCCATCAACCAGATATCACCGTACAGAACGCTCATCACACACGGATTTACCGTCGATGACAAGGGTGAGAAGATGTCCAAGTCCAAAGGGAACGTGGTCGCTCCGGACAAAGTGGTGAAACAGTACGGTTCGGAGATACTCAGACTGTGGGTGGCACTTTCGGACTACCAGACGGACCTGAAGATCAGTGACGGTATCTTGAAACAGACGGCGGAGCAGTACAGAAAGATACGTAACACATTCAGGTTCCTGCTTGCCAATGTCAATGACCTTGAAGCTTATGTCGCTGAGGATGAATACGGGGAACTGGACAGATGGATACTGGCAAAGGCTTCAGAAGTCTTTGCATCGGTCAAGGCAAGTTTCGACAGTTATGATTTCCTGAAAGGGTTTGCCGTACTGAACCACTTCATTACCAATGAGCTCAGCGGTATCTATATGGATATCACCAAAGACAGACTCTACTGTGAAGCCAGGGATTCCCGGACAAGAAGGGCGACACAGTCGGCGATGGCACACATCAGTAAAGCGATGCTCGGCCTTGTCGCACCGGTATTGACCTATACTGCGGACGAGATATTGGAGTATGCACCGGTGATCTTCAAAGGTGAGATGGAAAATGTCTTTGATCTTGTCTATACGAAAGTACCGGCAGTCGAAGCAAGCTTTGACGATGCGGTACTGCTGGAAGCGAGAGAGAAGTTTTCCGAAGCGATCGACAGTTTGAAAAAAGAGAAGGTGATCAAAGCGACACTGGAGCTGGAGATAGCCGGAGATATGAGTATCCTGCCTATTGAGAACGGCAAAGACCTGGAGGACTGGTTCGTAGTCTCCGCCATGAAAGCAGAGAGCAAGGGTGAACAGGTGGCGAGTTTCGAAGTGGAAGGCAGAACCTTTACTGTCCACAAAGCGACTTCCTCAAAATGTCCGAGATGCTGGAGATTTACCAGCAGTTCTGAAGAAAGCCTCTGTGAACGCTGTGCCGAGGTTGTGGCATAATGTTCGATATGACACAACCGGTCGGAACGGAAGTGATCGTCGGTTCGATCATTTTTATTTTTACATTGGTCGGTGTCGGGTTGGCTGTCGTGGCTTATTATAAAAAGAAATTGAATAGAAAACAAGAGGATTGAAAGTGATAACACTCAAAGAAGCATTAGCAAAATCTAGCGAAGAGCTGGCAGCGCTTAAAGAGGAGCTTGAAGCCAAAGCCAAAGCATCCGACTTGAATGCCTATGTCGGTTTTGAAAGTTCGGGAGAGGGGGTACCGATCCTTATCAAAGACAATATCCAGGTCAAAGGGTGGTCGGTCACTTCCGGTTCAAAGATACTTCAGGGGTACATTGCCCCGTATGAAGCGACTGCGGTTAAAAATCTCAAATCCAAAGGGATGATGGCATTCGGACGTGCCAATATGGATGAGTTCGCTATGGGGTCCACTACAGAGAGTTCATTCTACGGTCCTACGAAAAACCCATATGGAGAGAACAGAGTACCGGGCGGCTCTTCGGGCGGTTCCGCCGCGGCGGTAGCCGGTGGTATTGCGATTGCCGCACTGGGTTCCGATACGGGAGGTTCCATCAGGCAGCCTGCAGCCTACTGCGGATGCGTAGGAATGAAACCGACGTACGGAAGGGTCAGCCGTTTTGGTCTGGCTGCCTATGCTTCCAGCCTTGACCAGATAGGCCCCATTACGCAAAATGTGGAAGATGCGGCCATTCTGTATGATGCCATCAAAGGACATGACGAGAAAGATTCCACTTCTGCGGATTTCGAGATAGAGGATATCGCCAACAATCTCAACCCGGATGTCAAGCTGAATATCGCAGTCATAGACAACCATGTGGCAGAAGCGGACGATGACATCAAAAAGGCATTTGCCGAAACAGTTGCCAAGCTTGAGGCGGCAGGACATACCATTGTCCATAAAGAGATGGCAAACACGAAGTACGACATCGCGACCTACTACATCTTGGCGACGGCGGAAGCGGCAACGAACCTTGCACGTTACGATGGTGTACGCTACGGCACGCGTGCGGAGTCCAAAAGTACGGAGGAGCTTTTCTTCAATACACGGAGCGAAGGTTTCGGGACAGAGGTGAAAAGACGTATCCTGCTTGGGAACTTCGTTCTCTCTTCTGGGTATTATGATGCCTACTATGTCAAAGCGCAGAAAGTAAGACACCTGATCCGTGACGAGTTCAACGCCATCTTTGAAGATGCCGACCTCATTCTCTCTCCTGTGGCACCAAGCGTGGCGCCGAAGATGGGTGCGCTGCATGACCCTCTTGAGATGTACAAGTCCGATATGTACACGCTGGGAGTGAACCTCGCCGGACTTCCGGGTATCAGCCTGCCGGTAGCCAAAAACGATGAAGGTATGCCCATAGGATTGCAGTTGATCGCAAAGGCATTTGATGAAAAAACACTCTTTAACGGTGCTGCAAGTATGGAAAAAGCAGTAAACTATACAAAATAATTACGAAGGATAACGACGATGAATATTAAAAAAAGAGCTCTCACATTTGAAGATGTACTACTGGTGCCGCAACACTCGACGGTCCTTCCCAAAGAGGTAAGTGTCAAGACACAATTGACAAGAAATGTTTCCCTCAATATTCCTATTGTTTCTGCTGCTATGGATACCGTGACCGAATTCAAAGCGGCGATCGCGATGGCAAGACTCGGAGGGATCGGGGTAATCCATAAAAATATGGATATAGAGACACAGGCGCTTCAGGTTAAAAAGGTTAAAAAGTCTGAAAGCGGTATTATTATCGATCCTATTTTCATCGGCCCTGACGCTACGGTGGCAGAAGCAGATGCTCTGATGGGCGAGTATCGTATATCAGGTGTTCCTGTTGTAGATGAAGCACAAAAACTCATCGGTATCATTACCAACCGTGATATGCGTTTCATTACCGATATGTCACTGCTGGTCAAAGAGGTAATGACTCCTGCACCGCTGGTGACTGCAAAAAAGGGAACCACTCTGGAAGAGGCTGCAAAAGTACTTCAGCAGCACAAAATCGAGAAACTTCCGATTGTGGAAGAGAATGGTACGCTTGCAGGATTGATTACCATTAAAGATATAGAAAAAAAAGTACAGTTCCCTAATGCCAACAAAGATGAGTTTGGCCGTCTCAGAGTGGCTGCCGCGATCGGTGTAGGGCAGATGGACCGTGCCAAAGCATTGGTCGAAGCCGGAGTAGATGTCATTGTACTGGATTCTGCACACGGACACTCCCAGGGGATCATCGATACTGTCAAGATCATCAAAAAAGAGCTTAATGTCGATGTGATCGCAGGGAATATTGCAACGGGTGCAGCGGCCCAGGATCTCATAGATGCCGGAGCGGACGGTGTCAAAGTAGGGATCGGACCGGGATCCATCTGTACCACCAGGATTGTAGCGGGGGTGGGGGTACCACAGATCTCTGCCATCGATGAAGTGGCACAGGTAGCGAACAAAGCAGGCGTACCGGTGATTGCGGACGGTGGTATCAAATACTCGGGTGACGTTGCCAAAGCACTTGCGGTAGGCGGAAGCTGTGTCATGCTTGGAAGCGCACTGGCAGGAACCTATGAGGCACCGGGTGAGATGATCATCTATAACGGACGACAGTTCAAAGAGTACAGAGGTATGGGAAGTATCGGTGCGATGAGCAAAGGGAGTACAGACCGTTACTTCCAGGAGGGAACAGCTGCGGATAAACTTGTACCGGAGGGGATCGAAGGACGTGTACCTTACCGTGGGAAGATAGCCGATGTGATCCATCAGATGATCGGCGGGCTCAGAAGTTCCATGGGGTACTGTGGTTCAGAGAGTATCAGGATGTTCTGGGAAAAAGCGGAATTCGTTGAAATTACAAGTGCAGGGCTGAAAGAATCCCATGTACATGATGTAACCATTACCAAAGAGTCTCCGAATTATCACGGTTAATCTAGAGGGTGGGCAATTGCCCACCTTTCTCGTTTCTATCATCCCCCATACGATGCATTATTTCTTCTGTGATACTTCACTCAGTAAAATCACTTTGTTACCCATCCATAATAGACTATGAAGTAGCCACAAGCTATAATTTACCAATATAACTCAATAAGGAACAATCATGCATGAACAAACACTGGCCATCCATGCCGGATATGAGAAAGATGCAATGGGAACCATGGCGGTGCCTATTTACCAGACAACGGCGTATGAGTTTCGGGATACCCAGCATGCGGCGGACCTTTTTGAACTGAAAGAGCTGGGTAACATCTATACCCGTCTGATGAATCCTACCACCGATGTCTTTGAAAAGCGTTTTGCCGCGCTTGAAGGCGGAGCAGCTGCCATCGGGACTGCTTCGGGCATGGCGGCGATCTTTTATGCCATTGCCAATGTAGCCGAAACAGGAGACAATATCATTGTGGCCAAGCAGGTGTATGGCGGAACAACGACACTTACCGGACATACCATCAAACGTTTCGGTATCCAGACACGTTATTTTGATGTGCAAAACCCTTCCGAACTGGAGAAACTGATCGATGAGAAGACAAAACTGATCCTGTTTGAGAGCATTACCAATCCGAGCATCGATGTCGCCGACTTCGATGCCATTACCGCAATTGCGGAGAGGCACAGTATTTTAACCTGTGTGGACAATACAGTAGCGACCCCCATACTCTGCAAACCGTTGGAACTCGGGTGTGATCTTGTCGTGCACAGTACCAGCAAATATACCACGGGGCAGGGGCTGGCGCTTGGAGGGATCATTGTTGAGCGAAACGATCTGGCAGAGAAGATCAAAGGCAACAGCAGATATGAGCATTTTAACGAACCTGACGAGAGTTACCACGGTTTGGTTTACAGTGATCTGCCGCTTCCGCTCTTTACCCTGAGAGTAAGACTGGCACTGCTTCGTGATCTTGGAGGTGCACCGAGTCCGTTCAACTCGTGGCTGCATATCCAGGGGCTTGAGACACTGCCGCTTCGCATGAAACAGCATTCTGCTTCGGCTCTTGCCATTGCAGAATTTCTGGAAACGCATCCCCAAGTGCAAAAAGTGAACTATCCGGGCTTGAAGTCCGACAGCAATTATGCATTGGGGCAGAAGTATTTCAAAGGCGGGCACTCGGGGCTTCTCTCATTTGAGGTAGAGAGTAAAGAGATGGCGCAAAAAATTGCCGACAGTACGGAGATATTCTCTTTGGTCGTCAATATCGGAGACAGCAAATCCATCATTACACATCCTGCAAGTACAACACACCAGCAGCTTTCTGCACAGGAACTTATCGATGCAGGGGTACCTGGAGGGCTGATTCGTCTGAGTGTAGGGCTCGAAGATACACAGGATCTTATAGAGGATCTGAAGAAGGCATTGGAAAACGTATAGGGTACTACTCTCTTCTAAATAGCACCCTGCGGAATAAAAGCCCAAATTGGATAAAATACCGAAATATTATCCCACAATAAAAGCAGCTTATGAAAATAGAAACCAAAATCGCGCATTTCAGTTCCCCTCTCTATCTTGAAAGCGGCCGTATTCTGGAGCCATATGAGATAGCTTATGAGACCTATGGTGAGCTTAATGAAGACAAATCCAATGTGATAGTGGTATGCCATGCCCTTAGTGGATCACATCATGCGGCAGGGACTTATGAAGGAGACAGAAAAGCTGGTTGGTGGGATGGGCTGATCGGTGAGGGGAGAGCCATAGATACCAGCAAATATTTTGTGATATGTATGAATGTAGTAGGATCATGTTTTGGAAGTACCGGGCCGATGAGTGCGAATTATCCCAGTGAAGAACTCTACCGCTTGAAATTCCCCGTCATCACGGTCAAAGACATGGTACGTGCCCAGATGCAGACACTCTCCTCTTTGGGAATTTATCATGTACGGGCGATCGTCGGAGGTTCCATGGGTGGTATGCAGGCACTTCAGTTTGCTGTGGATTATCCTAATTTTGCAGATGATGTTATCTCTCTTGCCGCAACCTATGCAACGAGGCCATGGACTATCTCTTTTAATAAGGTCGCAATCGAAGCGATACGCAGGGATCCCCGTTTTGAACATGGCAATTATGCAAAAGATGCTTTTAAGGAAAAGGGGCTGGACGGTTTGGCAATTGGACGTATCGCCGGACATATCTCCTATCTTTCCCCAGACTCCATGGATGACAAGTTCGGGCGTAACTATGTCAATAATGACGGGCTTTTTGAATTGTTCGGACGTTATGAAGTCGAGCGCTATATGGAGTACAATACAAGTAATTTTTCACGTATTTTCGATCCGCTTTCATACCTGTATATTGTCAAGGCGATCAATACTTTTAACTTAAGTAGGGGTTATGACTCTTTATATGATGCGATATCCCGCATTAAAGCCAATGTCCATTTGATCAGTTTTTCGTCAGATTACCTTTTTTTCCCGTCTGAAATGGAACATATTGCCAAAATGCTGGAACGTAACGGACAAAACTATACCTATCTTGAAGTAGAGAGTCATTATGGGCATGATGCTTTTCTGGTCGAGTTGGGTAAATTTGAAGGGAATATCAAAGAGGTATTAAAATGATGCAGCATAAAACATTTGAAGAAAAACTGGCCTACTCCAAAGAACTGCTTGAAAAATTGATGAATCCAGAAATTACACTGGAAGAGTCTGTTAAACTTTATGAAGAAGGCCTGAAAAATATCAAAGAGGCACAAACACTGATAGAGAAGGCAAAAAGCAGGATACATGTGATTGAACAGGAAAATCAAAATTTAGATGGAGATAGATAGATGGCCGGGGGGAAAGAACTGGTTGTTGCGGCACTTCAGTTGCCAACGCTTGGAATGAACGCCACAAGGCTTGAGTTTTATCTTAAACAGGCACAGGCCAGAGATGCGGATGTAATGCTGCTTGGGGAGTATGTTCTGAACCACTTTTTCAAAGAGTTTGCAACCATGGCTCCCAACATGGTAAAAGAGCAGAGCCGGAAACATATAGAACTTCTGAGAAATCTTGCCAAAAAATACAATATTGTTTTTATTGCTCCGATCATTGTAACGAAAAAGGATGGGTATCATAAAACAATTGCCAAAATTACACCGAAAAGTGCCAGCTATTATGAACAGCAGATACTGCTTCCGTATGAGCATTGGAATGAAAAGAAATTTTTTGCCAATCCTGTGGCACCGCTGAAAGATCCGATGACATTCAATATCAAAGGATTTAAAATTATGGTGATGGCAGGATTTGAACTGCATTTTGACCCTTTCTGGCAGAAAGTGACAGAAAAAAAGATCGATCTGGTACTGTTGCCTACTGCATCTACATTCGGTTCGCACAACCGCTGGAGAGAGATCATCAAAACCAAAGCTTTTTTGCACGGATGTTTCATTTTGCGGGCAAACCGTTTGGGAGAATACAGCGACAGTGAAGTCAAGTGGAAGTTTTATGGCGATACGATGCTGGTATCCCCTGAAGGTGAAGTAGAGATGATGCTGGAAGACAAAGAGTCGATGTTGATAGAAGTGATAGATAGAGCTGAAGTGCTAGAACACCGAAAAGTATGGGCGTTTGAAAAAGAGTTGAAGTTACGGGAAAGGCTGCAATGATCGCTGAATCGTATTTTAACAGGCAGATTCAGCTGTGGGGGGAAGAGACCCAGAACAGGTTACAGAGTAAAAAAATAGCGATCATCGGTTCGGGAGGGCTTGGCTGTACCCTGGCGATGGCTTTGGGTACTTCAGGGATCGGTGAAATACACATTGTCGATTTTGACAGTGTAGCCAACCATAATATTCACAGGCAGATAGCATTTACACTTAAAGATGAAGGGCGTAACAAGGCTGAAGTAGCTGCAGAACTGATAAAAAACAAAAACCCTTTTGTTAAAGCCGTTGCTTTTCCTATGGATTTTAAAGCATTTGCAGAGAGGGGAAACCGGTATGACCTCATACTGGATGCAACCGATAATCTACCGGTACGTTCCGAGATAGACAAATATGCCAAAAGTACCGGGGTACCATGGATCTATGCCAGTGTTGAAGCTTTTAACGGGCAAGTCTGTTTTTTTGATCTGTCTTCTTTCCAGGTATTCAATATCTCCGGCCATGAACCTGGCGGTATTACCGCACCGATGGTGATGCATATTGGTTCACTGCAGGCAAATCTTGCATTACGCTATCTTGCTGGGCTCACGGTAGATAAAGATCAACTCTATTACCTCTATTTTACTGAAGAAGGGGAATTGTCTACACAAAAATTCGGTATGCCAAAAGCTTAAAATATGTTACAATTATGAAATTTGAATAAGAAGGACAATGTTATGAAATTAAAACTATTATGTGTTTCTGTCTTGGTACTGCTGATGGCAGGATGTACACAGGAGACACAGAACAGTCTTAGCCGTTCCCTTCAGAACTGGACAGGGACCAATGGTATACTTGATATATATGCGGGAGAGAAGCTTGTACATAAGTTTATTAAAATCAGTAAAGTATCGACTGCATACGGGAGTAATGATGGAAAGATGAGGCCTTATCGCTATGGGTACGGAATCGATGATCTTAACTTTAATGGTAAACAGGATCCGGGAGAGAAGAAGGTCTATTTTGAATTCTCCGACTACTCAACCTCTTATATCTTTTATGAAAGAAATACACAATAAAGGACAGCAATGAGAATGATAGCAACAAAAGAGGCCCCTGAAGCAATAGGGCCGTATTCTCAAGCCATTGTGGCGAATGGGTTGGTTTATACTTCCGGTCAGATTGCATTGATGCCTGACGGGACTATGGAAACGAGGGGAATAGCGTACCAGACCAAACAGGTATTGAAAAACCTCTATTATGTACTGAAAGAGGCGGATTCAAGTTTTAGCAATGTAATAAAAACAACGATCTACCTGGCGAACATGGATGATTTTGCCGCTGTCAACGAGATCTATGCACACTATTTTGGGGACCATAAGCCTGCACGCAGTACAGTAGCAGTCAGGACACTTCCCAAAAATGCACTGATTGAGATAGAGTGTATTGCTTTTGCAGACAAGAATGTTGATTTCGGATAATATCTCTTGCTTTAAAAAAATATTAAACATTGTTTGGATATAATCACGAACTTTTTTAAAATACACAGATAGTAAAGGGTTTGCAATGTACGCAATCATTAAAGCAAGTGGTCAACAATTCAAAGTTCAAGAGGGTGATATCATCTGTTTTGACAATATGGGTCTTGAGCCGAAAGCAGCAGTAGAATTCAAAGAAGTTCTCGCATTGGACAATGGTGAACTGACTGTAGGTACTCCATTCGTAGAAGGTGCCGTAGTTAAAGGTGAAGTAATTAACGAAGGTAGAGATAAAAAAGTTATCATCTACAAAAAGAGAAGAAGAAAAGATTCAAAACTCAAAAGAGGTTTCAGAAGAGACTTTACACGAGTTAGAATTACAAAAATCGCATAATTTAGAAGGAGCAAGATATGGCACACAAGAAAGGTCAAGGATCCACTCAGAATAACCGTGATTCAGCTGGACGTCGTTTAGGTGTTAAGAAATTTGGTGGTGAAAAAGTTATTCCTGGTAATATCATTATCAGACAAAGAGGTACAAAAGTACATCCCGGTAATGGTGTAGGTATGGGTAAAGACCATACTATATTTGCACTTATTGAAGGTGTTGTCAAGTTTGAAAACAGAACTGCAAGCCAGAAAAAAGTTTCAGTAATACCTGCATAATTTTATTTTGCCCGGATTCCCCGGGCATATCTTTTATTTACTCTTCCTCTATTACAAGTAAATCTTTACACCGGTTACGCCCTAAAAACCAACCATTATTATAATCGTCGTTATTATTGAACAGTTTATGGTTTTTTACATAACTGCCTTTGGCTGTGGTACATCCATCTTTTATCCCGCGCTTATATTCGTTTGAAAAATGGGTGCCAAAATATATTCCGCTATAGTAGTATCCCCCTTTAGCGGGAGGTACTTTGGTTGGTGCGCATCCGCTGTAGAGTGATCCCAGCAATAGAAGTACAGCGAAAGATCCAGTACGTTTCATTGGGTCTCCTTAAATAAATTCGATCTGGAAAATTATAGCGATAATTTTCCTAATTTGGATATAATTCCATAATTTATGACTGTTGTCTTTCCTGATGACAGTTCCCTATATGATATAAAGGTTTATATATGTTCGTAGATAGTGTAGAACTCATGGTGAGTTCAGGAAAAGGTGGCGCCGGTGCCATCTCTTTCTGGACAGAAAAGTTTGTTGTAAACGGTGGGCCTGATGGCGGAGACGGTGGTAGAGGCGGCTCTGTTTTCTTTAAAGTGGACAACAATACCGATACGCTTTCAGGATTGCGTGGCAGACACCATATCAAGGCGGAAAACGGGCGTCCCGGAGAAGGACGCAAACGCTATGGAAGAAAAGGTGAGGATATTACGATCAGCGTACCTCCCGGAACGACAGTGATAGATATGGAAACAGGAGAAGAGTTGCTCGATCTTGTAGAAGAGGGTAGTGTTGTCAAGTTCCTTGAAGGTGGTAAAGGCGGCCTTGGAAATATGCACTTTAAAAGTTCTACCAACCAAAGGCCTACCTATGCGCAGCCGGGATTGCCGGGAATTACGAAACAGGTACGTCTGGAGATGAAACTGATTGCGGATGTCGGGCTTGTTGGATATCCGAACGTAGGTAAATCTACATTGATAGCGACACTCTCCAATGCAAGGCCTCAAGTTGCCAATTATGAATTTACAACATTGACTCCCAAACTGGGTGTTGTCCATGTGGGTGATTTTGACTCCTTCATGATGGCAGATATTCCCGGTATTATCGAAGGTGCAAGTGATGGACGTGGACTGGGGTTGGAATTTCTTAAACATATTGAACGGACAAAAACACTGCTGCTCATGATCGATGCGGCAAATTACAGGGAGATGAAATATCAGTATGAAACACTGCTGGTAGAGCTGCAACGCTATTCGGCAACATTGGCAACAAGAAGACATGCAGTTGCCATCACAAAGATCGATGCACTCTCCCCGGATGAGGTGAATGAACTGACACAGACTTTTTTGTCCGATATTGGTTTGGAAGCAAATGATACGTTAGACAAATATAAAACGGACAGCAACTACGTCAGTTATGGGTTCAAAACAGATTTTGGAGTGCCTCTGCCACAGCATGAACCCCTTTTTGTCCTTCCTATCTCTTCTGTCGCACACCTCAATACAGAAGTATTGCGTTATGCATTGAATGATTTTATTCAAAATGTTAAAGAAGAAGAGGTTCAGGAGTAAAGTATGCAGCGCATCGTGATTAAAGTGGGTTCTCATGTCCTGACAGAGAAGGGTACGATTGCCAAAGAACGTATGTTGGCACTTGTAGAACTTGTTGCACAATTGAAAAAGAGCAGTTATGAAGTGATTCTTGTCAGTTCCGGTGCAGTGGCGGCAGGCTTTACACAATTGCCTCTAGAGAGAAGTTCTGTTGCCAATAAACAGGCGCTTGCAGCCATAGGACAGCCCTTTTTACTGAAAATGTATCAGGAGAAGTTTGCAAAGTTCGATCTTTTATGCTCCCAGATCCTTTTAAGTGCGGAAGTGTTTGATTCGAGAAAATCTACAGCACATGCCAAAGTCGCTATAGATACGCTGCTTGCCAATGACGTTGTCCCGATTATCAATGAGAATGATACAGTAAGCGTCGAAGAATTGGTCTTTGGAGATAATGACAGACTCTCTGCCCATGTCACGCACTATTTCAATGCCGGGATGCTGGTAATCCTCTCAGATATCGATGCATTTTACGATAAAGACCCCAATTGTTACAAAGATGCCAAGAGAAGAGCAGTGGTAAAAGAGATTATGGAAGAAGAGCTTATGGCGGAGCATACCCCCAACAATGAATTTGCGACAGGTGGTATTGTGACAAAGCTTCAGTCTGCCGATTTTCTTATGCGCCATGGTAGAGAGATGTTTCTGGCTTCAGGATTTGAACTGAGTGATGTAAAATCTTTGCTTATAGAAGGCAGGCATCTTGGCGGAACACTTTTTACGACAGACAAGGATGCACGTGAAAACTAAAATTGTCTATATGGGAACTCCCCATTATGCAAAAGAGATATTGTATACATTGATTCAAGCAGAAGATATGGATGTACGTCTGGTACTTACACAGCCAGACAGGCCGGTAGGCAGAAAAAAAGTGTTAACGCCGCCTCCTGTGAAAACAGTAGCGCAGGAGTACCATATTGAGGTACTTCAGCCAAACCGTTTGAGTGAGGAGGGAATTGAAGCGGCAATCAGAAAGGCTGCTCCGGATTTCATTATCGTTGCGGCATTTGGCCAGATTTTGCCAAAATCTATTCTGGATATCGCTCCCTGTATCAATTTGCATGCTTCACTGTTACCCCAATATCGAGGCGCTTCTCCAGTACAGCAGTCTCTACTCAACGGTGATGAAAAAACAGGCGTAACCTCCATGCTGATGGAAGAGGGGCTTGATACCGGTGATATTCTGGAGACGATCGAATTTGTGATCCCCAAAGAGATGAGACTGTATGCACTGATGCAGCAGCTTACCGATGATGCCTGTAGCGTAACACTCAGTACCATTCGCAATTTTGAAAATATTACACCCAAAAAACAGGATGAATCCAAAGCGACACTCTGTAAAAAGATCAAAAAGAGTGATGGAGAAATTAATTTTGAAGATGCCGAGACTATTTACAACAAATACAGAGCATTTGAAGGTTGGCCGGGAATTTTCGCTTCGAACGGTACAAAGTTCGATGAGGTTTCACTGATCGATACAGAAAGTAAAAACAGTGCGTATGAAATAGTGGCATTTGAAGATGAGAGTGTGATTGTAGGATGTTTAAGAGGGAGATTGAAAATAGGGAAATTGCAGCCGGCATCCAAAAAAGCGATGAGTGCGAAAGCGTACTGTGTAGGAAGGGGGCTGAAAGTTGGAGATCGTATCGTTTGATATCCTTCCCTCTACACAGAGGTATCTTACGGAAGCGTTACAAAACGGAAAACTGAAAGCACCTGTTGCGGTATTGGCTTTAGAGCAGACAGAGGGTGTGGGAAGCCGGAACAATACCTGGTGTGGAGGCAAAGGGAATTTTTTTGCCTCTATTGCCGTCCCTATTGCCGTACTGCCCTCTGACCTTCCGCTCTCCTCGGCTTCTATCTATTTTTCTTTTATTATGAAAAAAATCCTAAAAGATACAGGTGAAAATATCTGGTTGAAGTGGCCAAACGACTTTTATAAAAATGACAGCAAAGTCGGAGGGACGATCACAAAAATCATAAATGATATCGTTGTATGTGGAATGGGAATCAATTTAAAAAATACCCAAAACGGCTACAGTGCCTTACAGTGCGATATTTCACCGGAAACCTTACTTGAAAATTACCTTTTTGCACTTCGAAAATTTCCAAAATGGAAGCAGGTTTTTAGTGAGTATCGGGTAGAATTTGAACAAAGCAGAAAGTTTTCAGTTCATATTGAAAACTATCAAAAGAGCCTCTCAGATGCGGTGTTGTGCGATGACGGTTCATTAATAATAGATGGAAAGAAGGTGTATAGTTTACGATGAGTGAAGTAATAAGTATAGCCAACCAAAAAGGTGGGGTAGGAAAAACGACAACGGCAGTAAACCTTGCAGCTTCTTTGGCTGAAAAAGGGAAAAAGGTTCTACTTCTGGATATAGATCCCCAATCCAATGCGACTACCAGTTTGGGGTTTACAAGAAGCGATTACGAGTTCAATATTTATCATGTACTGATTGGCAGCAAAAAATTGTCGGAAGTGATCCTTAAAACTGCTATTGAGAACCTTAAGCTGGTCCCTTCCAATATCGGGCTTGTGGGGATTGAAAAAGAGTTTTACAATCCAAAAAAGAAAAACAGGGAACTGATCCTTAAGGAGAAGATCAAAGAAATCTCCAAAAAATTTGATTTTATTATTATCGATTCCCCTCCTGCACTCGGTCCGATCACCATTAACGCCCTGAGTGCTTCCGATTCGGTCATTATACCGATCCAGTGTGAGTTTTTTGCGTTGGAGGGATTGGCGCAGCTGCTCAATACTGTCAGCCTGCTGAAAAAAACGATCAACCCGAAATTGAGGATCAAAGGCTTTCTGCCTACAATGTATTCCGGGCAGAACAACCTTTCCAAGCAGGTTCTTGCAGACTTGAGTCACCATTTCAAAGACAAGCTTTTTCACCTGAAGAAAACGAAAGAGTGTATTGTCGTACCGCGTAATGTCAAAATAGCCGAAAGCCCGAGCTTTGGGAAGCCTGTTACCCATTATGCAACAAATTCCAAAGGCTCTCTTGCATATAGAGACCTGGCGACAGTCATAGCGAGAGGTTAAAATGGCATTGGGAAGAGGGCTGGGAGATATTCTCTCCGAAGTAGAAGAAGCTTATGAAAAAGATTTGAGCGATATTGAGAATTTTGAACTTGAATCGCATGGTGCGAGAATTGAAGAGCTTCCTGTTGGAAAAATTTCCCCCAACCCTTTTCAGCCACGGAAACATTTTGATGCGCAGGCACTGGAAGAATTAAGCCATTCTATCCGTAAACATGGGCTGCTTCAGCCTATTGTCGTTATGGAAAAAGAGGATGGCTATCTTCTGATCGCGGGAGAAAGGCGTTTCCGGGCACATAAACTTGCAGAAATAGAGACAATTAAAGCGATTGTTGCAGATGTCGATATCGATGAAGCAAGACTTCGTGAACTGGCACTTATTGAAAATATTCAAAGAGAAAACCTCAATGCGATCGAGCTGGCCAACTCTTATGCAGAATTGATTGAAGTCCATAACATTACCCATGATGAACTCTCCTCTATTGTACATAAAAGCCGTTCACAGATAACCAATACAATCAGACTATTGAGCCTTTCCCCTTATGCGCAGCAGCAGATATCAGCAGGAAAGATTTCTCAGGGACATGCAAAAGTTCTGGTAGGGATCGATGAGAAAAAGCAGAAAATTATCATTGACAGCATTATAGGACAGAAACTAAGTGTAAGAGATGCAGAAAAAATGGCAAAAACCTATAAGGGTGCTACAGAAAATTCAGCTGCAAAACCAACTTCCCCCAACATTCTGGCAGGCTATACCGCCGAACTGAAAGAATTACTTCCCTTCAAACACAAGATCAAGTCTAAAAGTATAGAGATAAGCTTAACGAATGAGAAAGATATCGAAAACTTTTTAACATTCCTCAAAAAACACTAAATTTTAACCAACATCTCATCTCCAAAATGATAAAATGATACGAAATTACATGAGGAGTTTTAATGCTTGATATACATTTACCATTGATGTTGTTCGTCCTAGCTTTGTTTCTGTTCCTTCTTGTTGTTTTAAATAATATGCTATTTCAGCCACTGATCAAGTTCATGGATGATAGAGATAACTCAATAGCAAAAGATTTACAGGCAGCAAAAAGTCTTAGTGGCAACAGTGATGAACTCAATGCTAAAGCAGATGAAAATATTAGCAATGCTAAAAATGAAGCTGCAGCAATAAGACAGAAAGCGATTGATGAACAAAAATCATTGGCTGCGAGTAAAGTCGAAACCAAAAAGAGTGAACTGGACAAAGAGTATGGAAACTTCGTTGAGAAGTTGGCTTCAGACAAAGAGAACCTCAAAAATTCTCTTCTTTCTCAAATGCCTCTCTTCAAAGAGAGCTTAAAAGCCAAGTTTAGCAAATTATAGGAAAGGATGAATATGAAAAAACTAGCACTATTCGCTCTACTTATGGTCCCTGCTATCCTTCTGGCAAGTGGCGGTGGAGAAGAGAGTCGTTACCTGATGCAGACGGGAAGAGAGAGCGATTTCTGGCCCAGAGTGATCAACTTCGCTATCTTCGCTTCTTTGCTCTATTACCTGATTGCGAATCCGATCAAAAACTTTTTTAACGGTAGAAAAGAAGATATTTCGGCGCAACTACGGGAAATAGAAGAGAAGCTTCAGGCTGCAAAAGATGAGAAGAAAGAGGCTCAAAACCGTTTGGATGAGAGCGATAAGAGAGCAGAAGAGATTATTGCCGATGCAAAGAAAGAAGCTGAGATCCTGGCTAAAAAAATTGCTGAAGCAAACGAAAACGAACTGCTTCTTATGGAAAAACAGCTTGAAGAGAAAATGGCTTTGGAAGAGAGAAAAGCTGCAAGAGAAGCTATCGATGAAATCTTAAGTGAAAATATCACAAATGACGACATCATGATCGATGAAGCCAAAGTTGTTGATATTATTTCGAAAAAGGTGGCATAAATGGAAGAATTGATCGCTAAAAGATATGCAACGGCACTCTCCTCAGTCAGTAAAGATGTTTCCGGTATTACAGAAGTACTTAATGTATTGAGCGAAGCAATAAAAAGTGAAGAGATTGCAGCGGTATTGGCTTCTCCTATTGTCGATTCTGACAAGAAGACAGAGATGATCCTTGCAACACTTGGTAAAAAGGCAGATACGGTACTTGTCAATTTTATTAAAATACTTGGTGAAAACAAAAGACTTGAACTGATCCCTGCAATTGTAAAAGTACTGAATGCAGGTTTGCAGAAAGAGTCGAATCAATATGAAGGTGTATTGAAGAGTAAAAAGAAACTCAGTAAAGAAGAGTTAAGTGAACTTGAAGCGACACTTAAAAGATATACTGGTTCTACAATAAAACTGACACAGGAAAAAACGGATCTTGACGGATTACGCGTTTCAGTGGATGATTTGGGTATTGAGGTTAACTTCTCTAAGCAGAGAGTTAAAGAACAACTAATTGATTTCATCAAGAAATCACTATAGTTCATAATAGAAAGGAGTAGTCAGTGGCAGTGAAATTGCAAGCAGATGAGATAAGTTCAATCATCAAAGAGAGAATTGAGAATTTTGAAATCGATGTCGATATCAATGAAATAGGGAAGGTTGTAGGTATCGCGGATGGTATTACAACAGTATATGGTCTTAACAATGTTATGGCCGGTGAAGTTGTAGAGTTCGACAACGGGGCGAAAGGTCTGGTCCTGAACCTTGAAGAGGCGAATGTCGGTGTCGTTGTTCTTGGAACAAGTACCGGTATTAGAGAAGGTATGAGCGTAAAAAGAGCTGGTGAACTTCTTAAAGTACCTGTGGGTGACGGCCTGATGGGTAGAGTTGTCAATGCGTTGGGGGAACCTCTTGACGGAAAAGGTGCTGTAGATGCGGCAGAACATAGATTTGTCGAAGAAAAAGCACCTGGTATCATGGCTAGAAAATCGGTTCATGAACCACTTCAGACAGGAATCAAAGCGATCGATGCACTTGTACCGGTCGGACGTGGCCAGAGAGAGCTCATCATTGGTGACAGACAAACCGGTAAAACAACATTGGCGATCGATACGATCATCAACCAGAAAGGCCAGGATGTTGTGTGTATCTATGTAGCGATCGGGCAAAAGCAGTCAACTGTTGCCGCTACAGTGAAAAAACTTGAAGAGCATGGCGCTATGGATTATACGATCATTGTAACAGCAGGTGCTGCAGACTCTTCAGCGCTTCAGTTCCTTGCACCATATGCAGGTGTTACTATGGCTGAATTCTTCAGAGACAATGGCAGACATGCAGTTATCTTCTATGATGACCTTTCCAAACATGCCGTTGCATACAGAGAGATGTCATTGATTCTTAGAAGACCTCCGGGCCGTGAAGCATACCCTGGTGATGTTTTCTATCTACACTCAAGACTGCTTGAAAGAGCGGCGAAAGTGAATGATGACCTTGGTGCAGGTTCTATCACTGCATTCCCAATCATCGAAACACAGGCAGGCGACGTTGCGGCATATATTCCGACAAACGTTATTTCTATTACAGACGGTCAGATCTTCCTTGAAACAGACCTTTTCAACTCAGGTATCAGACCGGCGATCAATGTTGGTCTTTCCGTATCGAGAGTTGGTGGTGCCGCACAGATCAAAGCGACCAAGCAGGTTTCAGGGACATTGAGACTTGACCTTGCGTCATTCCGTGAACTTCAGGCATTTGCACAGTTCGCATCTGACCTTGATGACCATACAAGAGCACAGCTTGAACGTGGACAGAGAATGGTTGAAGTCCTGAAACAGGGGCCTTACTCTCCAGTACCTGTTGAAAAACAGGTCGTAATCATCTTCGCCGGTGCGAATGGTTACCTCGATGATATTCCTGCCTCTGCAGTAGTGAAATTCGAAGCTGAGCTGATGCCATTTATGGAAGCGAAATATATGAATATTCTCGATGCGATCAGAAACGAAAAGAAGATTTCAGATGAGACAGAAGCAGAATTAAGAAAAGCTCTCGAAGATTTCAAAGCTTCATTTGCAGCGTAAGAAAGGCTAATTATGGCTAGTTTAAAAGAGATAAAGCGTAAGATAGGGAGTGTTAAGAATACACAAAAGACCACTAACGCTATGAAGCTTGTCTCTTCTGCTAAACTGAAAAGAACAGAAGAGCTTGCTAAAAGATCTAGAGTCTATGCAACAAAATTGACCGATCTTTTAAATGAGATCGCTCAAAAAATGCAGCAGTCCAATGCAGATGGTATTGACAATATCTTCTTTAAAGAGATGAAAAACCCAAAGAGGGTTGATATTGTTTTTATCACGGCAGACAAAGGTCTTTGTGGTGGATTTAACTCCCAGACAATTAAAAATGTGAGTATGATGCTTGCTGACTACAAGGCTAAAGGTGTTAAAGTACGCCTTAGAGCAGTAGGTAGAAAAGGAATAGACTTTTTCAAATTCAACAATATTGATTTGAGCAACGAAGTCATTGGCCTATCTGCAGCGCCTGACTTTAGCGAAGCTGCAGAATTCATTTCTGAAGTAGCAGCTTCCTATATGAATGGGGAAACGGATAAGATCATCTTGATCCATAACGGATATGTCAATATGATCACTCAGGAGATCAGAGTGGATCAGGTTCTGCCTGTTGACGCATCCAAACTGGAACTGAATTCGGTTTCGACTTCTGAACTTGAAGTCGAACCGGATGATGACGATACACTTCTTGATGCATTGGTGAAACGTTATATTGAGTATACGATGTATTACTCACTTATCGACTCATTGGCTGCTGAGCACTCTGCCCGTATGCAGGCGATGGATGCAGCAACTAAAAATGCTAAAGATATGGTAAAAGAGTTGAATGTCAAATACAACAAAGCAAGACAAGAAGCGATTACTACTGAACTCATTGAGATCATCAGTGGTATGGAATCAATGAAATAATTAGAGGAGAAGAAATGACAGGTAAAATAGTACAAGTCTTAGGTCCAGTTCTAGATGTGGATTTTACAGACTATCTACCAGAGATTAATGAAGCGTTAGAGACAACATTCACAGTTGACGGAAAAGAGCACAAATTAGTTTTGGAAGTAGCAGCGCAACTTGGTGACAACAGAGTCAGAACCATTGCTATGGATATGAGTGAAGGTGTAGTGAGAGGTCAAGAAGTCAAAGCAACCGGCGACTCTATCAAGGTTCCTGTAGGTGAAGAAGTCCTTGGGCGTATCTTTAATGTCATTGGTGATACAGTTGATGATGCCGGTCCTTGTGATGCTAAAGAGTATTGGTCGATTCATAGAGATCCTCCAGCATTTGAAGAGCAGAGTACAAAAACGGAAGTTTTTGAGACAGGTATCAAAGTAGTTGACCTTCTCGCACCATACAACAAGGGTGGTAAAGTCGGATTGTTCGGTGGTGCCGGTGTTGGTAAAACCGTTATTATCATGGAGCTTATCAACAACGTTGCGATGAAACACTCAGGATATTCTGTATTCGCCGGTGTTGGTGAAAGAACACGTGAAGGAAACGACCTTTACTACGAAATGAAAGAATCGAACGTTCTTGACAAAGTTGCACTCTGCTACGGTCAAATGAGTGAACCTCCGGGAGCACGTAACCGTATTGCACTGACAGGTCTTACAATGGCTGAGTATTTCCGTGATGAAATGGGCCTCGATGTTCTTATGTTCATCGACAATATTTTCCGTTTTGCACAGTCTGGTTCAGAAATGTCTGCACTTCTTGGACGTATTCCTTCAGCAGTTGGTTATCAGCCGACACTTGCCAGAGAAATGGGTGCGCTTCAGGAACGTATTACATCAACCACTAAAGGATCAATTACATCTGTACAGGCTGTATATGTTCCTGCAGATGACTTGACCGACCCGGCTCCGGCATCTGTATTTGCCCACTTGGATGCAACGACGGTTCTCAACAGATCGATTGCTGAAAAAGGTATCTATCCTGCGGTTGACCCATTGGATTCAACTTCAAGAATGCTTGACCCGCAAATTGTTGGTGAAGAGCACTATAGCGTTGCTACGGGTGTTCAGCAGATTCTTCAAAAATATAAAGACCTTCAGGACATCATTGCGATTCTTGGTATGGATGAGCTTTCTGAAGATGACAAACTGGTTGTTGAAAGAGCGAGAAAAATTGAAAAATATCTCTCTCAACCGTTCCACGTTGCAGAAGTGTTTACCGGTTCTCCAGGTGTCTATGTAACGCTTGAAGATACGATAGAAGGATTCAAAGGACTTCTTGAAGGTAAATATGACGATATGAACGAAGCTGCATTCTACATGGTAGGAAATATGGCAGAGGCTATTGCGAAAAACGATAAGATCAACGCTAAATAATTTTAGATTCTGATCTTATAAAGGATAAATATGGAACTCATGAAGCTAGAAATAGTCACACCGAACGGTGTGATCTTTGACGCTGAAGTAAAACAGGTAACGTTACCGGGTGCAGAAGGTGAGTTTGGTGTTCTTGCCAAGCATGCTACTCTTGTATCGTTACTAGATACAGGTGTGATCGTTATCGAAAAAGCTGATGGGAGTGAAGTGGCTGTCGCTATCAACTCCGGTTACGTAAAAGTCGATGAAGAGAAAACTACCTGTATCGTAGATGGTGCAGTTGCTCTTTCAGGTGAAGACAGTGATCTTGCTAAAGCACTTGAAGCAGCGAAAACATTGCTTAAAAGTGCAGAGTCCTCTAATACGGCTATTGCATCTGCGGTAGCCAAAGTAGAGCAGATCGGAAAGTCTTTCTAGTTTGAGCTCTCTGCTTAATTATTTCATAGAAAGCAGTGCAATCACGATAGTTGTACTGCTTCTGCTTTCCGGGTATTTTATTACTACATTTTGGGTATTTTTGGACAGGTTTTATATCTTGAATTCCCGTATCGCTTCAGAGTCAAAATCACTCAAAGCACTCTATACAGGCCAGTCAAAATCAGTGGCAAGCAACTCACTTATTTTTACTTATCTGTCACGTGTCAACATACCGAACAAAGCGATACTTGAAGCAGCCTCGTCGGATGCTATAAGAGTCTCTACCAAAGGGCTTACCTGGCTTTCAATTATTGCGTCTACCTCTCCGTTCATTGGCCTTTTTGGTACAGTAATCGGAATATTGGAAACCTTTTCAAAACTGGGTACTCAATCAAGCGCTTCGTTGAGTGTGGTGGCTCCCGCCATATCAGAAGCACTTATCGCTACTGCGGCAGGTATTGCGGTAGCAATATTTGCTTATACGTTTCATCTGATTCTGAAACGAAAAGCTTACGAACTTTCATCTCTCCTTACTTCACAGTCTGAGGTAATTCTTTCTCAGGTTAGTGAGGAGTAATAATGTTCTCATGGGATGACAGTCCGGATCTCAATATTACCCCTCTGGTAGATGTAATGCTTGTTTTGATGGCCATACTGATGATCACTGCGCCCACGATTACTTTTCAAGAACAGATAGACCTTCCACAGGGATCAAAAACTGTCAAAGTAACCAAGCCCAAAACCTTGACAATACGTATGGACAAAAACCAGAAGATATATTTAAATAAAGATATTTATGCACTGGATACATTTGCTGACGATTTTCTAAAACAGTCTGTAAAATTCAATAAAAATTCGGAAGTGTATATACGTGCGGATGAACGGCTTCGGTATAAAGATGTGATGTATCTGCTAAAAAGCGTAAAAGCTGCCGGTTTCGAGAAGGTATCGCTTATAACATTATGATAGAGAAGTTTCCTAAGCTCATCTGGGGTACATTGGCATTTGCAATCTATTTTCTGCTTGTCGGCTTACTTGTTTACTATTTCAATACCCGGCATGAAGATAAGGGCAAACATTATGTAAAAAAAGACGAACATCGCATACAGGTAGCCATTTCCGCTTCAAAACAAAATCATCCAAAAACAGTAAAAAAACACAGTTCCCAGCCTAAACCTAAACATGTTGTAAAAAAGAGGAGAAAGCCAAAACCCAAGAAAATAGCTAAAAAACACGTACTTAAAGAAAAACTTGTAAAAAAACATGTGAAAAAAAGAGATACCAACCGGACAAAACCAAAAAAGAAAGCAATAGATCTTTTTGCCAATCTCAAAACAGCCAAAAAGAAAAATTTTATACAAGTCAGTGACAAACCGATAAAAACAAAACCTAAAAACCACATTATCAAAATAACAGACAAGCCTAAAAGTGCAAGTGAAAGAATCAGTCATTCTCTTAAAGAGCAGAAAAGTCTGGACAGTGGTGTAGAAAGTGCATATCTGGCAAAAGTCCAAAGTATGCTTGAGGGGTGGCCTGCCCAGAGTGAATATGCCGGAGAGAAAGTGAAAGTATTATTGAAAATCGATCCTACAGGATCATTTGAATTTGAACTTAAAACAGCTTCAAACAATGAAAACTTCAATAATGGCCTGATCGAATACCTTAAACAGCTTCAGGAGATAGGGTTTGGACGGCACAAAGGCAGCAGGACATATCAGTTTGAGGCGGAGTTTATTGCCAAAGAGTGAATAAAATAGCCAAAAAGGCAGTTTTCTCATACAAAGCCATCGGTATGAAAGAGAATTTTTTACCTGTAATGCTGTCTGAACATATAGTTGAATATCAAGAATTCATATTAATTAATGAAGATTTCAACTCTCCCTTGATACAATGCAGGTAAAAACTGCTTTCAAAGGAATGAATTTGAGATATTTTCTGATCCTATTATTTTCTCTGCACCTCTTCGCTGTTGATGCTACACTCAAAATTGAAACCGATGTTGAACAACGTTCCCGTATTGCATTGGTCGATGGGTCTCCTTCAGCTAACGAAAAAGCTTTTAATATACTCCTTTCGGACCTTAAAATATCCGGACATTTTTTGGCTGATACAACACGATATAAAGCTGAAATAGGTTCTAATTTTATAGACCCGGCATTGAAAAGCAAAGAGTATATTCTAAAATATTCATTGATTCAGACCAATGCTACCAGACTGCTGGTACGTCTTTTAAAAGCTTCAGACGGCTCTCAGGTATTTAAAAAAAGTTATGCGATCACATCTGCCAGGAAAATGCCTTTTCTCATTCACAAAGCTGTTTACGATATCAACAAAGTCCTGAAGTATCCGGATATCGGCTGGATAAACCGGTATGTGGTTTTTGCACGCTACACAACACCCAAACACAGTGAGATACTGCTGGCTGATTATACATTTAACTATCAGAAAGTGATCATTAAAGGCGGGCTCAACCTTTTTCCGAAATGGGCTGATAAAAATCAGAGGAGTTTTTACTACACTTCCTACAGAGACACCCTTCCCACACTTTACAAGATCAATATTTATACAGGAGCGAAAAAGAGGATTGCTTCTTCAGAGGGTATGGTTGTCTGTTCCGATGTCAGTCATGACGGCTCAAAACTTCTGCTTACCATGGCACCTGAAGGGCAGGCAGATATTTATGAACTGAACCTTGCGACAAAGGAAAAGACGAGAATAACACGGTTTAACGGAATAGATGTAAACGGAAAATATGTAGATAATGAGAGTGCTGTCATTTTTGTATCGAACAGGCTTGGATATGCCAATATCTTCAAAAAAGGGATTCACTCTTCGGCTGTTTCCCAGGTAGTTTATCATGGACGCAACAACAATGCCTGTGATGCTTTTGGAGATAAGATCGTCTACTCCAGCAGAGAGAGCAGAAATGCTTTTGGCAAAAACAGATTCAACCTTTACCTAACCTCTTCACATGGTTCCCGGACCCGTCCCCTTACAACTACAGGAACGAATCAGTTCCCACGCTTCTCATCCGACGGATCGGTGATACTGTTTATTAAACATACAGACAATGGTTCATCTATAGGTTATGTCAACCTTGCAAGTTCACAGAGTTTGCTTTTTCCGCTCAGCGGACGTAAAATACAATCTATCGATTGGTAAACAGATTAGAAAAGGATAAGATATGATAGAAAAAATAATAATAACCACATGTATTTGTGCCACTTTGTTTTTAAGTGGTTGCGGGCAGGTAGCACCAGGTTTTGAAGGTGGGAAAAACAATATTTCCGATGCTACGCAGATATCTGGAGATACGGTCAGTATCGATGAGAGCAAGTATGGCAATGAAAATGGTGGTACCGGAAGTTACAACAGCAGCAGTGACGGATTCCACAGTATCTATTTTGATTTTGGTGACTATGGTATCGCTTCTGGTATGGAGAACTATATTGCAGCGGATGCAAATATCGCCAACCAAAAACCGGCTTCAAAAATAAAAATAGAGGGTAACTGTGACGAGTTTGGTACCGATGAATACAATTATGCACTTGGATTGAAAAGGGCAAAAGAGGTAAAAGAGAGTATCGCAGCGCAGGGGGTCAGTCCTTCGAGAATGATTATCGTAAGTTATGGTGAGAGCAATCCCGTATGTAGCGATCCGACAGACGGATGTTATGCACAAAACAGAAGAGTCGACCTGCGTCTAGTCAAGTAGGGTCGAGATGAAGAAAAACCTTTTATACCGATTTTGTTTTACGATGTTTATCGGAAGTGCGGTTTTGTATGCGGAACCGTCTGTTTACGGATTTGGAAATACGCACAGTGTTTCATCCAAACCATCCATTTCTCCAAAACAGATGATTTTGCAAAACAGAAAGACCCTTATTTACCTAAAAAGAAAAATCGCTGAACAAAACGAGAGAATAGACGGGCTGACATCTATTATTGAAGGTCTGAGTGCTACAGTGGCACAGATACAGGCAAAAGGTGATAATGCATCTGCTGGTACATCCAACGGCAGTGACAATACGGCCCTGCTTAAAGAGCTTGGTAAAATGATTGACAGGATCAACGACAATTATGTCAGTAGGGATGAGCTTCAGAAAATATTGAAGCAAAACGGAAAAGTCAAAATACCCGACAAAAAGAAGAGACAGGCCACGCAATCGCTTGGTGGAAAATCGACAGCTAAACTTTACAGTGAAGGTGTCAGGCTTTTTGTAAAAAAACGTTACGATGAAGCCAAAAAGAGATTTGAAATCACCGATACAAAAGGCTATAAACCTGCTGCATCCAACTACTATCTGGGAGAGATCGCCTACTATACGAAACATTATGAAGATGCCATTTTCTATTTTAAGAAGAGTGCAGGGCTTTATGACCAGGCGAGCTATATCGATACACTTTTGCTGCATACTGCAATTTCTCTGGATAAAAACGGGGATAAGGCACAGGCAAAAATGTTCTATGAGAATATTATAGAAAATTATCCGGGTAAAAAAACTGCAAAAATTGCAAAAGCCAGACTGAAAAAACTGTAAATGTCCATGATGAGAATCTTTTTATCACTATGGCTGTCTCTATTAAGCCCGCTTTTTTCCGGTGAAAAACTTGTACCTTTGACCCATGAGCTGATTCCGGTTTCAAAAACTGTTTTTAAACTGGTTGACCTGCATACGGAGAAAGAAAAAACCATAGACCTTACAGGAAAAAATTTTATTCTTGTCTCTGTACGTGAAGAGGGAAGTGACGGACGTTTCTATGCAGTGGACAAAGACGGTACGGTCTGGTGGAGCGGAGCTGTCACTTCAGGTGCAGCAGAGTTTAGAAGTCCTTCGGGTGTATTTCCTGTTCTGGAAAAGAGACGCTACCATATGTCTACCAAATATCCGGAGCCAAGCGGTATCAACAATATGGATTATATGATAAAGTTTACACACAGCGGGCATGCGCTGCATAAAGGAAGCGTTGACTGGATGTCACACGGGTGTATTCATATTGACCTCAAAGATATTGCAGTATTGTACAGATGGTCAAACTATAAAACAAAAGTGGTGGTGACAAGGCATAGTTATATGCCTTTTGCACAGGAGGACCTTCAGCGAATCTACCTGAAGTAGCGCTTATAACGCTTGAGCTTTTCTATACGCTTTTTCTACCGCATCCATACAGGATGCCCTGACATTTCCCTCTTCAAGTGCACCGTAACCTGCCGCAGTTGTACCGCCGGGACTCATCACCCCGTCTTTGAGCAGGGCGGGGTGAACTTCTTGAATGAGTTTCCCAAAGCCTCCGAACAACCCCCTCATGACAGCCATGGCATCATCTCTTTTAAGTCCCTGTTTAACCGCACCGTCAGCCAGTGCTTCTGCAACGAGTGCCAGGTAGGCAGGGCCGGAACCGGCAAGGGCAGTGGCAATGTCGATCTCTTTTTCGCTGGTGAGCCAGAGCGTCTTCCCGATGGCCCCCATCAGTAATTCTGCCTCTTTTTTGTATGTTTCATCCCCGGTCATCGTTGTCATGGATGCCCCTACGCTTGCAGCAAGGTTCGGCATGGTGCGGATAATGGCTTCACTTTTAAAATGCTTTTTTAGTTTTTCCAGCGGAGTACCGGCAAGCACTGACAAAAGAAGCCTTGTTTTGCCTTTGAGTTTCCTGCCTACCTCTTCCACATTGGCAGGTTTGATGCATAAGAGTACGGTTTTCCCTGCCATATCAAAACCATCAAGCGGGTATTTGTCTATTTTGCTACCCAACGCATTTTCAAAAGAATCGAGTTTTACCATGTTCCTGCCTGCTACTTCGATATTGTATTTGCCTATAAGACCTTTGGCAATGCTCAGCGCCATATTTCCGTTGCCTATAAATGTAATTGTCTGCATATTGTCCACCTGCTTGAAATTGGATTGGAAAGATTATAACATTATTAGGATTTATTTGTTAAAATAGGCTCAATGATGAAGAGAGGAAGAAAGAATAATGGAAGCATTTTTAACGGAAGCGAAAGCTTCAAGCAGGGTACTTTCCACTTTGAGTGGAGCTGAAAAAAACAGAATTTTAAGAGAGATGGCACAGGCGTTGCGTGAAAAGATGCCTCAAATTTTGGAAGCCAATGCCCTGGATATGGCGGATGCGGACAGGAATAACTTAAGTGCTGCACTCAAAGACAGGTTGCTTCTGGATGCAGGCCGGGTAGAGGGGATGGCAGTAGCGATCGAAGAGATCTCTTCGTTAAAAGAGCCTGTAGGGAGAGTATTGGACGGTTGGTATGCGGACGCCGGGTTTAAAATAGAAAAAGTCTCCGTTCCGATTGGAGTGATCGGGGTGATCTATGAATCCCGCCCGAATGTAACAGCGGATGTAGGGGCGCTTTGTTTTAAAAGTGGCAATGTCGCTATTTTGAAGGGTGGAAAAGAGGCGGAACACTCCAACAGAGCCATAGCGACCGTACTGCAAAGTGTTTTGGAAACCAATGCGCTCCCTAAATCTGCGATTGCCCTGTTGCCTGATTCTTCACGTGAAGGGGTAGCAAAACTCATTAAGCAGGATGCTTATGTCGATCTTATCGTTCCACGCGGAGGGGAAGCGCTGATCAAGTATGTCTCCAGCAATGCTACGGTACCTGTGGTCAAGCATGACAAAGGGCTTTGCCATACCTATATTGATGAAGATGCAGATTTTGAGAAGGCACTTGCTGTTATTGTCAATGCCAAATGCCGGCGTACAGGGATCTGCGGTGCGGCAGAGACACTACTGGTCGACAGCACCGTTGCAGAGGAGATCCTCCCTAGAGTAGCAGAAGTTTTTAAGGCATACGGTACAGAGTTGAGAGGGTGTGAACGTACATGTAAGATTATTGATATAACAGAGGCGACCGAACAGGATTGGGAGACAGAATATCTTGACAATATTTTGAGTATTAAAATCGTGAATGGAGTGGATGAAGCAGTCTCCCATATAGAAAAATACGGTTCCCAGCACTCTGAAGCGATCATTACGGAGAATTATACTACGGCAGAAGTGTTTCTCAACGGTGTAGATGCGGCCTGTGTCTACCTGAATGCGTCCACGCAGTTTACTGACGGTGGAGAATTCGGGTTTGGTGCGGAAGTGGGAATTTCTACAAACAAACTCCATGCCAGAGGCCCTATGGGGGTTAGTGAACTGACAACGTATAAATATAAGATTTACGGGCATGGGGAGACACGTTAAAAAGTATCCTTTTCTTCTACTGCCCAGGTTGTGAAAGATACAGTTTCACAGTGCCTGCGGTTTTTCTGCCGACAAATATAACTTCAGGGTGTCTGGCAGGCTAAAACGATCGTTCTCTCTTCCATAAACATTCATGAAAATTGAGATATTTACTTTATATTAAATATTGAACCCTATAATGGTGATAGAAGAATGATACAAAGGATAATAAGATGTGGAAAGTACCACAAGAGTTAGAAGAGTTTGAAGTATTTCGTAAAAATACAAAGACCGTAGGTGTGGTATTGATGGTGATAGGTTTTCTGGGAGCGATTTTCCCGGTAGCTGCATCTTTGACAACTGTCGTTTTTGTAGCATGGATGTTGCTTTTAAGTGCATTTCTTGTAGGATTTTTTACCTACAAAAGTGATGCCGGGGACTGGAGAGGGTGGCTGAAAAGCCTGATATTTTTTAGTGTAGGTATCTATATGCTGGTCAATCCTGCCGGTGGGATCGCTACGCTTGGACTTCTTTTCTCCATCTACTTTTTTATGGATGCATTTAGCGGGTTTACACTGGCATCTTCTTTTTATCCGAATAAAGGATGGGGTATCTGGGCGGTCAATGCCGTTTTATCCCTGCTGATGGCTATGATATTTGTAATCGGGTGGCCACATACTTCTGTCGTACTCATTGGGCTGCTGGTAGGTTTCAGCCTTTTCTTTGACGGACTGGCACTGGTAATGGGTGCAAATATATTTAAAAAGCTGAGTGACAATGATTGATAATAGATATAAGGACTAATATGAAACATGCAATAAATGCAATTATCTTTGGATTTAGAGAGATTCTCAATTGGAATACCATGTTCTATGTACTGTTGAGTGGTTTTGTCGTTACGGCTGTATGGGTTGGGATAGGATTCTATTTTTGGGATGGGCTCTTATCGTTGAGCAGCCGTATTGTTGAACTGGTACCATTTTCGATGATCCGTTCAAACGGCGCATGGATGCTCTCTACCTTCTTGTGGATGCAACTGGTATTGTTGACTTTCGCTTTGATTTTTGCATTTTTTGGCAATATGATTCTTCAGTCTGTTTCCAAAGAGAAATATACTTCATTTTCCCTGCTTGTAACAGGTGGATCGGCACTTTTCTGGGCAATCATCTGGTTTTTCAAAGGAGACTATATCTACCATCAGTTTCTAAAGCTGCTTACCTGGCTTCCTTTTGAAACCATCGAAAAAGGTGTGGCGTTCCTCATTGGTTTTTACCTGATCTATAATGCCATCGTGGTTACAATGCTTTTTGTTGCCAGTGTATTCAGTGAACCGATCCTTGTCTCGGTAGAAGAGCGTCATTTTAAAAAAGATGATGTGGTACGAGACCATCTCTTTCGGGTAGTAGGATATACGATCAAGGACAGTTTTGTTTTTGTGCTGGTCTCTTTGCTGGCAATGCCTCTTCTGTTTATCCCCCTGCTTAATATTTTTATCCAGATAGTACTCTGGATATGGCTCATCAAAGATACTATGACTTATGATGCGGCAGCGTTGAGTTATGAAAAAGTGGATAAAGCGGTACTGAAGGAACATAAAACTGCGTTATGGTTTATTAGTCTTGTGACGGCACTTTTCAATTTTGTTCCTATTTTGCATCTGTTCGGCCCGTATTTTGGAGAGATATCGATGTTCCATTACCTTAAAAGCGTACAGACACAGCAATAGATGGAGTATTATCTTCATCTTTTTGCCTTTGTTACCATTATATGGGTAACAGTTGTAGTGTTCTGGCTTTATGGGGAGTATCGTAAAAGAAAACGTTTACGATGGATAGCCTCCCTCCGCTTTGGTGACCAGTCACGTTCCTACCTCAAACAACTCTCCCACTACAGATATCTTTCAAAAGAGGAAAAAGAGAAGATAGAACGTTCAATACTTCTCTTTATCCATACCAAAACATTTACAGGTGTGAAACTGGAGGTGACAGAAGAGATGAAAATTGTCATCGCTTTTTATGCCTGTTTGCTTCTGTTGCATATTGAAACAGACAACTGCTATGACAACCTGAAAACGATAGTTATATATAACCAGCCGGTATTCATAGACAGACTGCAAAATAACGGCGGTATTTTTTCAAAAGAACAGCTTCTTATCGATGGGCAGTCTGCCAACGATACAGTGGTGATAGTGTGGCATGATGCCAAGAGAGAGGCTTATCATCCACGAAAAGAGAATGTCATTATTCATGAATTTAGCCATGAAATCGATTTTATGGATGGAGAGATCAATGGCATACCGCCACTGGAGCGTTCCAAATATCATGAGTGGACCAATATTCTTTACCGGGAATTTCAAAAACTTCACACGATTGCTTTGAAAAACAGAGAGTGGGGGGACTATCAATTGATAGGAGAGTATGCCTCAACGAGTGAAGCAGAGTTTTTTGCCGTATTGACAGAACGTTTTTTTGAATCTCCCCACAGTCTTAAAAAGAAATTTCCGGATCTCTATCATATTCTGAAAGATTTTTATCATGTCGATACGGAAAAATGGCATGGTAAGGTTTAAGTTAATTGTGATAAATTACACCAAAAACAACAAGGAGAGATGATGAAGTTCGCATCGCCATTGAAAATGAACAAAGAAGAGAGTGCTATTACCAAAGTACTTGGAAAAGCCAAATATTTCGGTATTTATGATGAAGCGACCAACAAACTCGAAGTGATAGAAAATGCAGACCCTACCGGGCCGGCAATTTTTATGGTATTGCAAGAGATGGGAGTAGAGGCTGTTTTGACACCGCATGCGGGACCTGGAGCAGTCAAAGCCGCTATGCAGCTTGGGATTGATCTTTTCTACTGTGGAGATGAAAGAAAAACCATGCTCGAGGCGGTCAAGGAGTATCAGGAAGGGAAATATCCGCAGATCACTCCGGATAATTTTCATCTTTACCGTTAGAAGATATAAGGCTGAGTAAAGTTTGCTTGGCTAGAATAACACAAAATTTAACAGTTAGGAACATTATGACAATTACAAATGAAAATTGCGTTGTAGCAATCGAGTACGAAGTAAAAGAGGCAGGAAGCACAGAGATCGTAGATACAAACAAAGGTGCAACGCCACTGGAGTTTATTACAGGAAAAGGACATATTATTCCAGGGCTTGAGAATGCGTTGGCAGGTATGAGCAAAGGCGAAAGCGCTGATATTATGGTAAAAGCTGCAGACGCTTACGGAGAAAAGAACCCTGAAGCGGTACAGACACTGCCTATTGAACAGTTCGAGGGTGTTGATCTGAAAGAGGGGATGACTCTTTACGGACAGGGTGAAAACGGAGAGACTGTACAGGTGACAGTGACGTCTTTTGACGATAAGGAAGTAACTGTGGATTTCAACCATCCATTGGCGGGTAAAGACCTTATGTTCTCTGTAACGGTACTTGATGCAAGAGAAGCTACAGAAGATGAAGCTGCAACCGGACAGGTTGGCGGTGAACACTGTAGTGACGGCAGCTGCGGCTGCGGCCACTAAGATATGCCAGATCCGCTTTTAGTGCGGATCTGATACGAAATACCTCTACCTCCGCTCCATTACCTCCCAAAATCTACAATATTTTTTCGTCAGTTTATTTTTTTTCTTTGATTTGTGCTATGATTAATCATAGGATATCTCTAATAATGTGCAAAATGGAGAAAAATATGAAAACAATAGAGAAATATTTTGATATCAGTACCGTGCTAATGACACTCTTCTCATCTTTGGAAACCATCAACGATGAAAAAAATATTGAACTTATCTATGATATCGATGCAACTGTTCCCAAAGAGTTAAAAGGGGATTCCGACCGGCTTTCACAGTTGCTGGCACAGTTACTTACTTTTGTATTTTATCGTACAGATAAAAAAGAGATTGTACTTTCTATTTCAGCACCCAAAGACTTTGTCTATGAAGAAGCTGTCTCCTTTCAAATCAAAGAGCATGGGATCAGTAACAGGGAGGTAGGTGAATTTCTCAAAAAGAGTTTAACCAAAAATCTTGAACTGCTGAATGGCCAGATTATATCTGACCGTGAAAATCCTGCACTTATACATATTAGCATTCCTTTTAAACTCAATGAACTCGGGAAAAGGCGTTACTATCGTCTACCTGATGTGGATATGCTGGGGAAGAAAGTCCTTTTAATCTGCAATAGCCGGAAAGTTGCACAGAGTATTCAAAAAATGTTTCAGTATTTTCTCTATGAAGTGGATGTCGGGATCGAAGCCTACAAGAAGAACGGGAGCAATATGAACCGGTATGATATCCTGCTTGTCGAAGATAAACTGATTAGTGCAAAATTTGAAGAGATGGTTTCCCAAATACAGAAAAAAATCCCTTTGAAATATGTTATTTTGAAAGGGGCTCATTATACGGAAGGCAACGAGAAGCAGATAGAAGTTGCCTACCTGATCAAGCCTGTTATGCAGGAGAGTATTTATGAATTGATCCTCTCCCTTTTTGAGAAAGATATTAAAGAGATAAGTGTAAAAGATGAAGAGAAACAGATTATTGTCAATATGGATAAATATATTGATGAAACAGTTAAAAAAGAGACAATAGACGTTATCAATCAGAGTAAAATAGTGATAAATGAGCATCCCGGGAGTGATAATAAAATAGCGGAGGATGTGATGGAAACATCCGATGCCCCGGTGTTGGATATAAAAGAGGGGGAAAAGAATGCAAAGATGGTTGGGCTTGTTTATGAGAAAGAACTTCGAAAATTTTTAGAGAGTTTTAATAATTCAGATGTCTATTTCAGGCAGGCAGTCAGTGAAAAATCAACATGGAAAATCAAAGAATTCTGTATAGATTTGGAGAAACAGGCGAAGAATATAGGGGCTCAAAGCATGTCGCTTTTTGCCGAAAGGGTTAGTCTCCTGTTTGTTTATGACAAGCTGGATAGCCTGCCTGTCTATACAGGCAAGTACCATATAGAGCTTAAAAAACTGATAACGGAGATTAAAAAGTATTTGAGTACATCGTAAAGATTAGAAAGAGGATGGAAAAGATACCATCCTAACATAATTAAAAAATGGTAAAATACGTTAATTTCAATTAAGGATAACGTATGTCAGTAAAATGTGCATTTTTATTCCCGGGACAGGGTTCGCAAGCAGTAGGAATGGGTCAGGATTTCTTTAACAATTCAGAGACGGCCAGAGAGATGGTCGCCAATGCCGGGAAAAGAACCGGTATCGACTTTGAAACACTTCTTTTCACGGAAAATGACGATCTCGAAAAAACAGAGTTCACACAGCCGGCTATTTTACTGGTCTCCGCCATAGCGCACAAACTGTTTGAAGATGAGATGCCGATCAAACCGGTCTATGCCCTGGGGCATTCTCTGGGTGAATTCTCCGCGCTCGTAAGCGTGGGAGCGCTCGATGCGATCGATGCGGTGGAACTTGTCAATCTTCGTGGCAGGCTGATGGCCCAGGCCTGCGAAGGACAGGATGTGGGGATGCTGGTCTCTTTGGGACTGGATGATGAAACGGTCGAAAAGATCTGTGAAGAGCAGAGAGAGGCAGGACTGAAAGTATGGCCGGTGAACTACAATGCGGAAGGGCAGATCGTCATTGCGGGGATCAAACCCGACCTTGAAAAGCTTGAACCGATCCTCAAAGAGGCAAAAGCGAGACGTGCCATGCTGCTGAATATGTCCGTAGCTTCCCACTGCCCGCTGCTCGAGTCGGCTGTGGCTCCATTGGCTCAGAAGCTCGAGGAAGTACTCAAGGACGAATTTACCGCACCGGTCATCTCCAATGTTACGGCAAAAGGGTACAGTACAAAAGCTGAAGCGCTTGAACTTCTGCCCAAACAGCTAGTCTCTCCTGTACTTTACAAACAGTCCATCGCCGCATTCGATGATGAGGTGGACTGCTATATCGAGTTTGGGCATGGCGGTGTTTTGAAAGGGCTTAACCGAAGAGCGACCAAAAAGCCCCATTTCGTGGTTTCCGATATGGCATCGTTGGCAACAGCGATTGAAGAGATCAAGAATCTGGGTGCATAATGGGTTCCAAAATCGCGATCATGGGGGCAATGCCCGAAGAGATAGAACCGATCATCTCCGAACTGGAAAATCTGAATGTGGTGGAGTATGCCGCCAACAAGTATTATGAGGGACGTTACAAGGGTGAGGAGGTGGTTGTCGCCTACTCCAAAATAGGAAAAGTGTTCGCAACGCTGACCGCTACGATCCTCATAGAGAAGTTTGGGTGCGACAGACTGCTTTTTTCCGGGGTTGCCGGGGCGATCTCTCCCGAATTGAAAGTAGGCGATCTCATTATTGCCAAGGGGTTGTGCCAGCACGATCTGGACATTGTCGCTTTCGGGCACCCTTACGGGTATGTTCCTGAGGGGGAAGTGTGTGTCGCATCCGATGAAAAGCTCAGGGATGTCGCAAAAAAGGTTGCTGAGGCCAAAGGGTTGGAGCTGAAAGAGGGGATCATCGCCACCGGTGACCAGTTCGTAGCCGACGAAGAGAGAAAGAACTGGATAGGCAAGACCTTCAATGCCGATGCACTGGAGATGGAAGGGGCAGCAGTCGCCGTGGTCTGTTCGGCCTTGGATGTGCCGTTCTTCATTCTGCGTGCCATCTCCGATGCTGCCGATATGGATGCGAGTTTCTCTTTCGATGAGTTCCTTGAAAGCTCTGCCAGGATCTCAGCGGACTTCATTCTCTCAATGGTGGAAGAGATCGCTAAGCAGTGATTGCGCAGGATGGACGTCATCCTGCTTTTTTGATCCCAATAAAAATGGTGGGCAATTGCCCACCCTACGAAAAAATACAGAGATATCATGACAGAAAAACAACATACGCAAAAACGCAGAAGAGATGAGAGTCCGTCTATCCCCATGAGCCGAAAACTGCTTAAGGTCATCGGCAAGACCAATGCCGAGTTCAAGCTTATCGGTGAGGGAGACAAGGTTCTGGTCGGTTTGAGCGGAGGCAAGGATTCTCTGGCTCTGGTACACGCACTCAAACATATACAGAGACATGCGCCTTTCAGTTTCGAATTCGAAGCCTGTACGATCAAATACGGAATGCCCGATGAACACTACGATTTTCTAAGCAGGCATTGTGAAGAGTACGGCATCAAACATACCGTATATGACACCAATATTTACGAGATATCACACGATACCATACGCGAGAACTCATCATTCTGCTCCTACTTCTCCCGTATGCGAAGGGGAGCCCTGTACAGCTTTGCAGAGGAAGGGAACTTTACAAAAGTAGCACTGGGACACCACTTTGACGATATGGTAGAGAGTTTCTTTATGAATATGTTCTACAACGGAAGCCTTAGAACCCTGGCTCCCATCTACAAAACAGGCAAGGGGTTTCATCTTATCCGTCCGCTTATACAGGCCAGGGAGTCCCAACTGCGTGCGTTTGCCGTGGAGAACGGCTTGCAGGTCATTGGTGATGAAGCCTGCCCTGCCATGCTCAAAGATGTCAAGATGCCCCATGCCAGAGCCTCTACAAAGGCATGGCTGGCTGAACTTGAAAAAGAGAATAAAGATATTTTCAAAATGCTTAAGGCATCGTTCAAACATATTCATGACGATACCTTCCTTGATCCCAAGCGTTGGGATAGAGACGATATAGCAGTGGGCAGTGAGAAGTGAGCAGTGAAACGTTAAGGGTTGAACACTCCGGAAGAATAGATAAAATCCTTGCACAAACCCTTGATGTCAGCCGTAACCAGGTGGAGAAGCTCATTAAAGAGGGGCTGGTTTCCGTCAATGGAAAGTCTGTTGCCAAGCCGAGTTTCAAGGTCTCTGAGGGAGATGAAGTCGCATATGCATTCAAAGAGGCGGAAAAGAGAGCACCGGTAGAGGTGGATTTCGATGTGGAAGTACTCTATGAAGATGACTATCTGCTGGTTGTCAACAAACCCAGCGGACTGGTGGTGCATCCTGCCCCCTCTGTCAAAGAGCCTACACTGGTGGACTGGCTTGTACAAAAGGGGATCTCGCTCTCCACGATCTCAGGAGAAGAGCGCCACGGTATTGTCCACCGTATAGACAAAGAGACGACGGGTGCACTGGTCGTAGCCAAAGACAACAGGGTACATGAAGCACTGAGCCTGCAGCTGCAGGACAAAAGTATGGGACGCTACTACCTGGCGCTCATCGACCATCCGCTGAAAGAAGATACCGTAGTGGACAAACCCATAGGGCGCAATCCGAAGAACAGGCTGAAAATGGATGTCGTTCCCCATGGAAAACCTGCCAAAACAGCCTTTAAAAAGCTTTTGACCTCTGCGTATGATGTGGAGCTGATCGCCGCAAAACTCTTTACCGGACGCACCCATCAGATACGTGTACATCTCAATAGTCTCGGGCGGCATATCCTCGGAGATGATTTATATGGCTTTAAGAGCAAAAGAGATAAAATTGCACGCGTTAATCTGCATGCTTATTTACTGTATTTAACCCACCCTGTCAGTGGGGAAAAGATGGAGTTTACCGCTCCGCTTTTTGACGATATGAAAACATATATGGCAAAATATTTCGATCAAGGTGAAATTGATGAGAAGATCAATCCTGCTGCTCTCGGTGCTCAGTTTACTGTTACTTGACGGCTGTGGCGCGATCAAAGGATTGATGATCTATGACAAAGATCCAAGCTTAAAAACATTGACACATATCAGAGTGTTGCCCATGATGAATTCTGTAGGATTCGAGTGGGAAAAGATAGCCGACAGACGGGTACACGGTATCAATATTTACAGAAGTACACCTTCGCTAGAGAAAGTATTCAAGCGTATCGGCAGCATAGGGAACCGTTACGCCACCCATTTTGTCGATACCCATGTTAGGCCAAATACCCAATATCTGTACAAGTTTACAACATTTTCATTTGGCAAAGAGTCAAAACCTACATCCGTATTTCATGTGATGACCCATCCACCTTTTGAAGCGGTCTCGTTCGTCAAAGCATACAAGGTCGCTCCGGGGGCGGTCAAGCTCCTGTGGAGACCGCATCCGAATGAGAGGATCAATGCCTATATCATCGAACGTTCTGTCAATGGCGGGGAATGGAGATATGTATCGCAGGTAGAGGGACAGCTGATGGCAGAGTATATCGATACCTTTGTCAGAAAAGGCAACCGTTATGCCTATCGGGTGATTGCCAAAAGTTATGACGGTATTAAAGCCAAAGCAAGCCGGGTTACCAAGATTTCATTATAAGAGGATCATACTATGCCACATTTAAAAGTTACCCCGTTCAATACGGCTGACACAGAAAAGATCATTCCCAAAAGTGAGATGATTACATTTAGAGCGACATCCCTCAAGGGAGATGATGAACTTTTAGGGGTTGAACATGGGGGAGAAGAGTTTCTGCTTCAGATCAAACCTGACACAAAAGCGACGCTGGTAAAATACGATAAAGTTACCCGGCCGCTTAAAGTGAACCTTCTCAAAGAGGCGCTTGACAGGGTATCTAAAGAACTTGATCTGGAAATACTCAGTTCGAACATTGCACTCTCCAATGCAAAACCGGCACTTTCGTCCAAATATTTTAAAAAAATAGAAGATTTTGAACATATTACATTCCCCAAAGAGAAAATATCGGTAGAAGTGGGCTTTGGTTCGGGACGGCACCTGCTCTACCAGGCACACAAAAATCCCGATACACTCTTTATAGGGCTTGAGATACATACACCATCCGCACAACAGGTGCTCAGACAGATAGAACTTCAGGGCCTGGACAATATCTGGGTGGTCAACTATGATGCACGGCTCTTCCTGGAAATGCTGCCTTCCAACCGTTGTGAACAGATTTTTGTGCATTTTCCGGTACCATGGGATAAAAAACCCCACCGCAGGGTCATCAGCCCAAGTTTCCTCGATGAATCGATGCGTGTACTGAGAAAAGGGGGACGGCTGGAACTCCGTACGGACAGTGACAAATACTTCTGGTATGCGCTGGAGACTTTTTTCGCCGTACCGAAAACCGAAGTGGAGGTACGCAAAAATGAAACACTGGAAGTAACCAGCAAATATGAAGCAAGATGGCGCAGGCAGGAGAAAGATATCTATGATGTCTATGTCACATGCATGCAAAATTCAGAAGAAAAAGTACTGGATATAGATTTTAATTTTAATATTGTAAAATATAGAAAAAATTTGGAGAATGAACTGCCTCGAAAAGCGATGGTCTTTGACGGGTACTTCGCGCACTTCGAACGTATATACAAAATAGGAGAGAGCAAACTCCTGATCAAATGTGCATTCGGGAGTTTCGACAGGCCTGAACACAAATATATTCTACTGGAAGAGAATGGCTGTAGATATTTTGTCTCACCTCCGGTAAAAACGACGGTCAATCACAGGGCACATCGGAAAATAGTGGAACTTCTCAGTGAAAAGGAAATATAGATGTCTAATGTAATTAGCGCTTCACATCTCACACTAGCCTATGACAATGGTGCAAAAGAGATCATTAAAGATGCAAGTTTCAACATAAAAAAAGGGGAATTTGTATTTATCACCGGGCCTAGCGGTTCGGGTAAATCAACACTTTTGAAGTCGCTTTACGGACAGATCAGACCCAAAGAGGGCAACCTCGTGGTAGGAGGACTGGATCTCGCAAACGCCAAGCAAAGCAAACTGCAGGAATTGAGAACCCATATGGGGATCATCTTTCAGGACTATAAACTGGTTAACGAATGGACGGTGGCGAAAAATGTCGTACTTCCCCTGATGATCGCAGGATACTCCGTAGATGTGCAGAATACCCAGGCACACAGGCTGCTCAAACATGTGAAACTTGCCGAGCATGCCGACAAGTTCCCGCTTGAGCTGAGCGGGGGTGAGCAGCAGCGGGTCGGCGTGGCAAGGGCTCTGGCGAAGAACCCTGTGGTGATCCTTGCGGACGAGCCAACGGGAAACCTTGACGAGTACTCTTCCAATGTGATCTGGGATTTGATGGAAAATGCCTGCCAACAGCTGGAGACGACGGTACTTGTGGTCACACACAAGATCCCTACGATCTTCTCACTTCCGTACAGGCATTTTATTATCGAGAGTAAGGGTGTTTATGAAGTTCATTAAAAATCATCTTATGTTTATTTTGCCGTTGATGGCGATTCTTTTGGGGCTTGAGTTCTACCTTGTTTTTGACAGGACGACAGACTCTTATGAAAAAGGGCTCAAAGAGGGGTATACGATGCTGGTTGTAACCAAAAAACCGATGGAACTTGCAGCGTTTCAGGCACTCAATGCGCATATCAGCAGCAGTGAAAAGATCAAACGTAAAAATATTGTCTCGGAAATTGCAAAAGGTGTCAGTGCGGGGAGCCGTAAAGAGATATTGGCCGCATTGCCCTATTTTTACAATGTAGGCCTGGATTCCTATATGCATACTTCCCGTTTGGAGAAGATAAAAAATGACCTTGAAGCAGATAAAAATATTAAAAAAGTGGAGACATTCGGCAGCAGTTACAGCTCTGCCTACCGGCTCTTCTCTTTTATTAAATTCACGTTGAAACTTTTTATCGGTTTTATGGCAGTAGTGAGTCTTTTTCTTATTATCAAACAGATGGAAATCTGGAAATATGCCCATAAAGAGCGTATGCAGGTCATGGAGATATTCGGTGCTCCGCTGATGCTGCGGTCAGGAGTACTTTTCAAGGTAGCTACGGCAGATGCCTTTATCGCTACCCTGCTGACAAGTGCAATCTTCTTATATATCAAGTTCCAGTGGGCCGCCAACAGCGGTATCGATATTATGATGCAGAAGCAGGAAGAACTTTTTAGATTGGGCGATATGGGTATTCTGCTTGGATCCGCCCTGCTTATTGTGATCATAGCAGTCTATTCTGTAGTCTACTCCAGCAAGGGAGTCCAGGAGTGAAACACTTCATTTTTTACTGCCTGATGGCTTTTGCGTTACTTCATGGCGCATCAACTGTAACGAAAATCAAAAATTCACAAAAAGACCTCACTGTTGCAGTGTCTGAAAAAAAACAGGCAAGTAGGCGCTTGGATAAAATAGCAAAAGATATACAAAAAGCGGAAAAAGAGGTAGCCTATCTTGAAAAAAAGATCGATGAACTCGGACGAGACCAGAACAAGACGGAAGAGGCTTACCGTACACTGAAAACAGAGTTGCAGAAATCCAAAGAGGATGTCATAAAGACAAGTAGTGAATTGGAACAGAAACGTAAAAAGTTCATCTCACTGCTTTCGGAACAGTTCTCTGTGATTTTTGCTATGGAACAGGCACATGAACCGACAAAAGAATCAATTATAGCCGAAGAGGTCTATAAGGTTTACAAAAGGCACAATGAAAAAGAACTGGCTGCTTTGAAGTCGGAAATCACTACGCTGAAACAGAAGAAAAAGGATAAACTCTTCCTAAGAAACAAAACGGAAAATGAATTAAAACATATTATCCGGAAACGTGAAGAGTATGCCCAGAAAAAACTGGCCAAGAAGAAACTCTTGAAAAAACTCTCTGCCGATGAAGAGAAATATACTGCCAAGCTTGAAAAGATTGTCGACAGGCAAAATTCACTGCGTGCAACGTTGGCAAAGCTGAATATTTTACGTACACAGGAAGTGGAAGAGGCACGTAAAAGGGCTGCGGCGAGGAAAGAGGCGATGCGTCTGGAGCAAGAGAGAAAAAAAAGAATCAGAAAACAGAAAGCGCTGGCACGTGCCAAGGCAAAAAAAGCCAAAGAGGCTTTGAGACTGGCTAAAACCAAAGAGGCTAAGAAAGCAGCCAGACTGGCAGCGAAAAAAGCGGAAAAAGAGGTAGAAAAAGTAGAAAAAGAGGCATATACACAAAGTGAAAAAGTGAGAAAAATAAACTCTTCCTACCGAAAATCAAAGGTTTATGCCTACAGGGGAGGGAAAACCATTTCACCTATATACGGTGCAACGGTCATTAAGAAGTTCGGTACATATATTGATCCTATCTACAAAATAAAGATCTTTAACGAGTCCATTACGCTGAAAGCCCCGAGAACAAATGCAAAAGTGCAAAATGTACTGAACGGAAAAGTTGTTTTTGCCGGCAACAGCAGTATGCTGGGAAAAGTTGTGGTTGTGGCCCACAGCGGAAAGATACACACTGTCTATGCCGGGCTTTCCAAAATCGCCCCCAATATAAGAGCCGGGCGTAAGATAAAAAAAGGGTATGTCATTGGAAAAGTTACAAGCAAACTGATGTTCCAGGCAACGAAGAATTCCAAGCACATCAACCCTCTGAAACTGATAAAGATCTGATTTAAACCCCTGCTAAACCACTTTTGGATATAATCGCGAAAATATATAAAAGGCTTTTTGTGGTAAAAAGAGTATTGGTAAAATTTTCTGGTGAGGCATTGGCTGGTGAAGAGGGGTATGGGATCGATACCCGGATTCTTAATTTTATTGCAGGTGAGATCAAAGAGCTTGTCGATGCAGGCGTTGAAGTAGCCATCGTTGTAGGCGGCGGCAATATTATCCGTGGTGTGAGTGCCGCAGCGGACGGGATTATCAAGAGAACGAGCGGAGACTATATGGGGATGCTCGCTACCGTCATCAACGGTGTTGCGATACAGGAGGCCCTGGAGCATGCGGGACTGGATGCCAGGCTTCAGTCTGCCATCGATATGAAAGAGATTGGTGAAGCGTTCATCGTCCGCCGTGCGAGAAGGCATTTGGAAAAAGGGAGAGTGGTGATCTTTGCAGGAGGTACGGGAAATCCTTACTTCACCACAGATACGGCTGCGACACTGAGAGCATCCGAAATCGAAGCCCAGCTGCTTATCAAAGCGACCAAAGTTGACGGTGTGTATGACAAAGATCCCAAGAAATATGATGATGCGGTAAAACTCGATACATTGAGTTATGACCAGGCATTGAAAGATGATATCAAAGTGATGGACGACACCTCTATCGCATTGGCAAAAGAGAACGGATTGCCTATTGTGGTATGCAATATGTTTGAAGAAAACAACCTTATATCCATCGTCAAAGGCGATATGAGCCTTTGTTCAATCGTAAAATAAAGCAATTATAATTTAAAGAAATAAAAGGAATGATATGAGAACTGAACAGTTAACGGCAAGCGCATTGGAAAAAGTAGATTTTGACAAATACCTTTTGGCAAATGCCGTAGGAAAAAGGGCTGAAGCCATCGCGAATGGTGCACAGCCACTGTTGGATATCGACACTACCGATATGAAATATACGGATATTGCACTTCAAGAAATCGCTGAAGGTAAAATCACAGTAAGCCTTGAAGGCTAAAATATTTTGGATGCTTTTCTCAGTAAAGCTAAAGAGATACATACCATAGAGGAAGCGAAATCCCTTCTATGGGAACAGCTTCCCAACCCCCTACCTGAGACAATCAAGGCTCTGGAACTTGCACAGGATGCCCATGACGGGCAGCAGCGTAAAAGCGGAGAACCGTACATTGTCCACCCTATCCTTGTCGCTGCGATCACGGCTGCATTTTCCAATGATGAAACGATGGTTCAGGCAGCACTTCTGCATGATGTTGTGGAAGATACCTCCCGTACGATCGAAGAGTTGCAAATGTTATTTGGCAATGATGTCGCCCATATGGTCGGAGGTTTGACAAAGATTGTAGAGATCCGGGATGAGGAGCTTGTCCCTTCCGGTTCAAACGAGCGTCTTATCAACTCTGCATTGACATTTAGAAAAATGCTTATTGCCTCCATCAAAGATATTCGTGTACTGGTTATCAAACTCTGTGACAGGCTGCACAATATGCTGACACTGGATGCCCTGAGCCCCCAAAAGCAGAAACGTATTGCGGAAGAGACACTTGTCGTTTACGCCCCCATTGCCCACAGGCTTGGTATTTCCCGTCTGAAAAACCATTTGGAAGACCTTAGCTTCTACTACATCTATCCGGAAGATTACAAAAGTATCGACAGCTATATCAAAACCAATGCCCAGAATTTGCAGTTCAAGATGAATGCATTTATCCAGAAGGTAAAAAAAGCGATCGTACAGGAGGGGTTTGACGAAGATGAGTTTGAAATATTCGGCAGAGTCAAACACTACTACTCCATTTATATGAAAATGCACCGCAAAGGGGTAAGTATCGAAGAAGTGCTGGATCTTCTGGCCGTACGTGTTATTGTCAAAGAACCCATCGAATGTTACCGGATACTGGGAGTGATGCACCTTGGGTTCACACCTCTTATTTCCAGGTTTAAAGACTACATTGCCGTACCCAAAGAGAATGGTTACAAAACGATCCATACGACCCTTTTTAACGAAGAGGGGATTGTGGAAGCCCAGATACGTACGCTTCAGATGCACAGGCTGGCAGAGTACGGTGTGGCAGCACATTGGAAATATAAAGACGGTGGCAACAGTGTCAACCTGGAGTGGCTGGAGAGCCTGCATTACCAGAACGAATCGGTAGAAGAGTTTTATGAATTGGCAAAGAGTGACCTTTTCTCCGAAGATATTACCGTATTCTCTCCCAAAGGAGACTACTATACCCTGCCAAAGGGTTCAACCGCATTGGATTTTGCCTATGCGATCCACTCGGAAGTGGGAAGAACCGCCATTGATGCGCTGGTCAATAAACGACGTGCATCGCTTCTGACGGTTTTGAAGAATGGAGATATTGTCAAAATCATCAAAGATGAGAAAGTCCACCTCCACTGTTCCTGGATCGATGCTGTCAAGACTTCCAAAGCGCAGGATGGCATCAGAAGTCTCTGCCGGGCAAGATTGAAAGAGTCTGATACCTTAAGCGCCTATAATATTCTGGCATGCCTTTTGGGCCAGGATGCTTCTATGATGAAAAAGCTTGTCGAGAAACTTAAACTGAATGATTCGATTTTCAAGCTGCCGACACAGCTGAATTACTATAAAGATGTCATCCGCAAAGTAGCCGACTATATCGGGGCAAAAGAGGTACGTTTCTGGGAACTTTTGAAACGGGGGTATAAAAAACCTGTTATCAAAGAACTGGACCACTTTGCATTTTATACGAACAAGCCGCTGGATGGTGTAGAGTTCGATTACTGCTGCCATCCGAAAGTTGGTGACCAGATTGTTGCATTTTATAAGGACAGTAAGGCTATTATACACCACAAATTATGCAAGAAGGCATATGAGCGGATGCTTGATTCGGAGCCAATGCTCTATGTCAGCTGGAGAGCGACCAAACTTTCAAGATATCGTTTGATCGTCAGTTTGCAGAATAAAAAAGGTATTCTGGCAGACCTGTTATTGAAACTTTCGGAACTGGACCTGAATGTGATCAGTATAGAACTTGGGATTCAAAGTTCGGAGAGTGCGGAATATTGCCAGATAGAGGTAGAGAGCAGTGAAAGCAAAAAAAGCCAGCTTGCAGGGAAAATTTCACAAAAGTTCAAACTTGTAGAGATTATCAGTCTGGATGATGCCTATAATAACAAATAAGATCACTATAAATTAAGATTTAGTACAAGAAGAAGGAAAGAGAATGGTAGATAAAGCGATTGAAGAGATCAGCCGGGGAACGGCTGAAGTCATAGATATGGAACGTATAAAAAGTCTGGTTTCCAAATTTTATGAAGAGGGGAAGACCTATACGGTAAAAGCAGGTTTTGACCCTACAGGCGCGGACCTTCACCTCGGGCATACCGTACTGCTGCAAAAACTCAGGGCATTTCAGAACCATGGTGGGCGCGTGCAGCTTCTGATTGGTGACTTTACCGCAACGATTGGCGATCCTACCGGAAAAAGTGAAACAAGAAAGGTACTGGACAGAGAGACGATTCTTGCCAATGCACAAACCTATCAGGACCAGGTATTCAATATTCTTGATGAAGAGAAGACGGATGTCGTTTTCAACTCAGAGTGGCTGGAAAAACTGGGAGCGGCAGGTATGGTTGCGCTTACAACCACTTTCAATGTCGCCAGAATGCTTGAACGCGACGATTTTGAAAAGCGTTATAAAAGCGGGCAGAGTATCTCCATTTCCGAATTCCTCTATCCGCTGCTTCAGGGCTATGACTCCGTAGAGCTTGGAAGTGATATCGAGATAGGCGGTACGGATCAGAAGTTCAACCTTTTGATGGGAAGGCACCTTCAGCGTGTATACAATACGGGAAAGGAACAGGCGGTACTGATGATGCCTATTCTGGAAGGGCTCGACGGTGTACAGAAGATGAGTAAATCTCTGAACAACTATATCGGTATTACAGAAGCGCCGAAAGATATTTATGCGAAAACACTCTCAATTTCCGATGAGCTGATGTGGCGTTACTATGAACTTTTGAGTGCAAAGTCGCTTGAAGAGATTGCACAGATGAAAGAGGATGTGCAAAAAGGTACACTGCATCCTAAAAGTGTGAAAGAAAACCTGGCTCTGGAGCTTGTTACAAGATTTTATAATGAAGAGTTGGCTACACTTGCTAAAACGGAATTTGACAATGTGTTTAAAGCCAATCAGCTCCCTTCTGATATGAATGAAGTGGAAGTGGAAGAGGGTATCTGGATCTGTAAAGCATTGGTAGATGCAGGCATAGAACCATCGACATCACAGGCGAGAAGAGACATTAAACAGGGTGCGGTCAGAATCGATCAGGAGAAGATCTCCGATGAAAAACTGAACCTTGCTTCCGGAGAATATATCTTGCAGGTTGGAAAAAGAAAATTTGCAAAAGTGAAGGTAGGGTAATGGCATTCAAATCTTTTAAAATTGGAAAATATACGATCGAAAAGCCCATTGTACAAGGTGGTATGGGGGTTGGTATCTCATGGGACCAGTTGGCAGGAAACGTTTCCAAAGAGGGTGGCCTCGGTGTTGTTTCGGCAGTAGGGACAGGTGTGTATCACAACAGAGAGTGCCTGAGTGACAAAGAGGTGGCAGGCAAAGAACGCAGGCCGCTTGAAGCGATCAATTTCTACTCCTATCCCGCATTGAAAAAGATCTTTGAAAATGCCAGAGAGATATGTGGAGACAAACCGTTGGCAGCCAATATCCTGTATGCGCAGAGTGAGTATGACCGTGTGGTGGTGGATGCCTGTAAAGCGGGTGCGGATATTATCATAACCGGTGCGGGGCTGCCTTTGACTATGCCTGAAGCGGCAAAAGATTATCCTGATGTTGCACTGGTACCTATTGTCTCTACCGCCAAAGCGTTACGTATTCTCTGCCGCCGTTGGAAAAAGACACACAACAGGCTTCCGGATGCCGTTGTTGTCGAAGGTCCGCTTAGCGGAGGACATCAGGGATTCAAGTATGATGAGTGTTTCCTCCCTGAAAACCAGTTGGAAGAGATATTGCCACCGGTCGTAGAAGAGGCGAAAGCATGGGGGGATATCCCGGTAATCGCTGCAGGCGGTATCTGGGACCATGACGATATTGTCAAAATGATGGAACTGGGAGCTTCTGCCGTACAGATGGGAACGCGTTTCATCGGTACGGAGGAGTGTGACGCAAGCCGTACGTTCAAGGAGGTTGTTATTGCTGCGAAAGAGGAAGATATCCAGCTTTTCAAATCTCCGGTAGGCTATCCTGCAAGAGGGGTACGAACCCAGCTCCAGGAGAGTATTGAAAAGGGAACGGCACCCAAGATCGCCTGTATCTCAAATTGTGTGACGCCATGTCACCGTGGCGAGGAAGCGAAGGTTGTCGGGTACTGTATTGCCGACAGGCTGACAGATGCGTACGACGGGCTTACCGAGACAGGACTCTTTTTTACAGGAGCCAACGGTTACCGCCTCAATGAGATCATCACGGTCAAAGAACTGATGCATAAACTGATGAACGGTGAAGACGCATAGAGTGAAACTGTTCAAGGCATTTTATTTATTTATGATCGCCTCCTCTCTGCTTTTCTCGGCAGTAAATTCCCTGAAAAAAATAGAGATTACAAAAGGGGAGCTGCGTCTGTACTACAGTCAATCTTTCGATAAAAAGGGGATCAAACACTTCAGGCTCAATCATCCGTGCCGGGAAGTTTTCGATCTGTACAATACCCGGCTAAACAGTAAAAATATACTAAAAAAACTCAAGGGCCAGGCAGCCAAGACTATTAAAGTAGCCCAATACAAACCAAATATTGTAAGGGTGGTGATCAGCAGTAAAAACCCATACAGCTGTACCGCATACAAACCTATCCTTTCCCGTACGGCTTACCATATTCCTCTACCTCCGACATGGAATACCCTGCCGGCAAAAAGGTATCGAAGCAGTCAAAAGAGTAGAAAAAAAAGCAGGGCAAAAAAGGCAAGCCGTTCAAAAGTTGCCTATATGCCAAAATCCTCTTCTCATAACCATAGAGATGAACTGATCGTGATCGATGCCGGCCATGGAGGGCATGATACCGGCGCTATAGGGGGTAAAAAACGGGAAAAGGACCTTGTTCTCCAAATTGCGAAAAGAGTTGAGCGGCAATTGAAAAAACGTGGTTATTCTGTCTATATGACGCGAAGGACAGACCGTTTTTTAAAACTTCCCCAAAGAACCCGTATCGCAGACAAGAAGAATGCCAAGGTATTTATTTCTATCCATGCCAACTCGGTTCCAAAAAGAAAGAGGAACCGTGTACATGGGGTGGAGACTTTTTTCCTCCAGACGACACGGGATGCCAAGTCACAGCGCATAGCAGCAAGGGAAAACAAAGCGGTACTGAAAGGTGCGGGAAGCAGTTTGAGCAAGCATATTATTATCGATGCTGTACTGAACGGCCCAAAAATAGTACAGTCGAACAAGCTGGCGATCGATGTACAGAGGAAAATGATGAGCAATCTGAGACGTTACTATAAAGGTGTCAAGGATGGTGGTGTCAGGTCTGCTCCGTTCTGGGTACTTGTAGGGGCGAGCAGGCCGTCTATACTCGTGGAAGTGGGATATATTTCCCACCCCATGGAGAGAAAACGGCTCTTTACTCCGCGTTATCAGGAATTACTGGCAAAAGGGATTGCCGAAGGGATCGACAGCTATCTGGAAAACCGTAGAAAAGAGATCGATTTTTGATAAGGACAAAGATGAAGAGAGTAGTGTTTTATGTGGTTGCCGCATTTTTTATGGCGGGGTGTGTCGGGCCTGACAGGTCCAATACACTGGTTGTCATCGATGCAGGACACGGAGGTGGAGATTGCGGCGCTCTCTGTGCAGGAAAACAGGAGAAGGACCTGGTGCTTCAAATCACCCAAAAACTTCAAAGGGAGTTTAAATGGGCAGGGTACAGGGTCTATCTTACCCGTGGAAGCGACAGGTTCCTGAAGTTGGGAGAGCGTACCCGTATTGCAGACAAAATGAATGCGAAAGTCTTTATCTCCATTCATGCCAATGCCGTTGCGAACAAAGACCGCTTTGAAATTGCACAAGGGGTAGAGACCTATTTCCTGCAAAAGACAAGAGATGAAAAGTCCCAGCGTATTGCAGCCAGAGAAAATGAGGCTGTATTGAAAGGAACCGATGAACTAAGCAGGGATGTGATCATCGATTCTGTACTGAACGGCCCAAAGATCATCCAGTCTCATAAGCTGGCGATCGATGTGCAGAACCATATTATCAAAAATCTAAAGAAAAAATACCATGATGTGAAAAATGGTGGTGTACGTCCGGCTCCGTTCTATGTACTTGTCGGGGCAAGCCGGCCTTCCATCCTTGTAGAGGTAGGCTATATTACCAATGCAAAAGAGCGTGCAAGGCTTTTTAGCTCGGATTACCAGAAGCGGATAGCGCAGGGGATCGTCGAAGGGGTAAGCAGATATCTTGACAACAGGAAAAAAGAGATAGAGTTCTAGTCACTCCGACAGGTTTTCGTAAATCTCCAGGATTTCAAGGTAGCGCTCACTCTTTTCTTCATAAACACTTTCCAGTTCAGCCAACTCCCCGGAAAGGGTAGTCAGGCCCTTCTCCTGGTAACAGGCCGGATCTGCCAAACAGCGGTTAAGTGCCTCTATCTGCTCCTCCAGAGCATCGATTTCATCCGGCAGGGTATCAAAATCTCTTTGTTCTTTGTAGCTGAGTTTTGTCTGTTTTTTTACTTTGGTTTTTTCTTCTTTTACCGTTTCTGTCTGAAACTCTTTTTCAAGGTTGCCAAGTTCTTTGATCTCTTTTTCTATCTCCAGGTACTCCGTATAGCTCTGATAGGATTCCTCAACCAACCCGTCTCCTTTGAAAATAAAAAGCTTGGAAGCGATCTTGTCAATGAAGTAGCGGTCATGGGAGACGAAGAGTACCGCACCGGGGAAAGCAATGAGTTTCTCTTCGAGAATGGTGATTGTCTGAATATCCAGGTCGTTGGTGGGCTCATCGAGGATGAGGCACTCTACCTCTTTGGTGAAAAGGAGGGCAAGGGCGACACGGTTTTTCTCACCACCGCTGAGCTGCCCTATTTTCTTGGTCAGGTACTCTTCCGGAAAAAGAAATGATTTCAGGTAGGCAAAAACATGCATCTGGCTCCCCTGTACATTGACATGGTCTCCGCCATTGGGGCAAAATGTCTCTATGAGTGTATGCTCATCGTTGAGCATCTCCCTGTGCTGGTCAAAATAGCCTATGGAGAAATCACCTTTTTTAATGATGCCGCTATCCGGCTTGAGCCTTCCAAGCAGCAGTTTGAGCAGGGTCGATTTGCCTGCCCCGTTGATGCCGACAATGGCGATCTTGTCACGTTGCAGGATACGGGTGGAGAAATCTTCGATCAGCAGTTTATCCGCGATAGTATAGTGCAAGTGCTCTACTTCAAAGAGCATTTTTCGTTTGCTCAATCCTTTTTCGCCTTTCCAACTGTGTTTTTCACGTTCCAATTCTACCTGCATTTTACGAATAAGGGTAGGGTTCTTTTTCGCCTCTTCTCTGAGTTTGAAGACTCTGGCTTTTCTCCCCTGGTTACGTTTTTCCCTTGCCCTGACACTTTTTCCCAGCCACTCCTCTTCACGTTTTAGCAGCCTGAGCAGGTTCTCATGGGCTTTTTCCATCGCTTTCATCCGGGCTTCTTTTTGTTCCAGGTAGTCCCGGTATCCGCCTTTATAGGAGACCAGCTGCTGGTTATTTACCTCGACGACACGGGTGGCGATGGTGTCGATGAAGTGCCTGTCGTGGGAGATGAAGAGGAGAGTGAACTTCTCTTTGAGCAGCATCTCTTCGAGAAATTCCACCATATAGACATCGAGGTGGTTGGTCGGCTCATCGAGCAGCAGTACATCGGGCTTTTTCAGGATGAGCGATGCCAGTGCGACACGGCGCTGTTCCCCTCCCGAGAGGGAGATGACCAGCCGGTGCTCGTATGCTTTGAGTTTGAACTCCTGCAGTACGCGTTCTATCTTGTCATCGAGGTTCCAGGCATTGTGGTGGTCAAGAAAGGCGGTGATCTTTTCAAATTTTGCCAGAAGCTCCCTGTTCTCAAAATCTTCTGCAACTTCAAGGCTGAGCTTTGCATGTTCCTGCTGTGCAGTCCTCAGCTCTGTCAGTTCGTTCAAAATGGCATCTCTGACGGTCAAAGAGGGGTCGAACGAGGGTTGCTGGGCCAGCATCTCCACCTGTATGGCACTGTTGACGACACGTTTGCCCTCTGTCGGTTCTTCCGTACCCAGGGCGATCTTCAGAAGGGTCGATTTACCGCAGCCATTGGGACCGACAACGGCAACCCTCTCCCCTTCGTTCAGGTGAAAATCCACATTGTCCAGCAGCAGTTTGATGTCATACTGTTTTTTGATCTCAAAAAGGTCGATGAGTGCCACGTTGCATCCTTGTATCAAGTTGATGGAATTATAGCAAAATGGGTCTGCTTTAAGGCTTGATAAAGTTCTTCTTGATATATTGCAGATTATTCGTTTGGACGTTCATGCGTTTCTTTGTGTAGGTACAAAGAAAAAGAACGAACCAAAAAAAGAAAAACCAAAGGGATGACGTGTTGTCAACTTGTTGCCTCTTTATAAAGAGTGGCTTTGACACCATCATGTTGTTTGAAAAAGGAAATATATGTTGGAAGTGATCATTGCGGTCTATTCGCTTTATACTTTTATGCGTATCTATATCTCTGTCATGCAGATAGGCTATATCAACCAGGAGAAACGCAAAGACCCGGTACTGATGCCTGCGGGGAAATATATGGTAGCCGCCAACTATGCGGTGGCCAGGGAGAAAATGGCCATAGTGGAACATTTTGTGGATTACCTGATGTTCCTCTGGTGGGTCTTTTCCGGGTTTGCATGGCTCTCTTCTGTAGTACAGGCCGAGGGCAACATCCTTCAGGCGGTCCTGTTCCTGTACGGGTTTATCGTGGTCAATTATGCCGTCGGGCTTCCGTTTGAACTCTACGGGAAGTTCAAGATCGATGAAGATTTCCATTTTAACAAAATGACACCCAGAATGTTCATTGTCGACCAGTTGAAATCCGCTGCGATCTTTGTTGTGCTTGGCGGTGCGGTTTTCGCGCTGCTTGCCTGGATCATCGGCAGTTACGAGATGTGGTGGCTCTGGGGCTTTGTACTGATGTTCCTCATCGCAGTGGCGGCAAACATACTCATGCCGTTCTTTATGAGCCTCTTTAACAAGTTCTCTCCGCTGGAAGAGGGGGCGCTCAAAGATGACATTGTCAAACTGATGGAAGAGGCGGGGCTGAAAAGCGAAGGGATCTTCGTGATGGATGCCAGTAAACGTGACAGCCGTCTGAACGCTTTTTTCGGTGGGCTCGGAAAGAGCAAACGGGTCGTACTCTTCGATACGCTTCTGGAGAAACTTGGGAACAGGGAACTGCTGGCGGTGCTTGGGCATGAGCTTGGACACTTCAGGCATGGTGACATCTGGAAGAACATAGGGCTGATGGGACTGCTGCTATTCATTGCCTTTTACCTCTTCGGTCATTTGCCTGACAGCCTCTTTACCCAAATGGGCGTGATCCCCCATGCGGGAGTGAAGATCGCGATGCTGATGCTTCTGCTGCCGCTTGTGAGTTTTCTCTTCAACCCCTTCATGAGCTATGTCTCCCAGCATAACGAATATGCTGCCGATGCATACGGTTCAAGTGTGGGAGGGCAGGAGCATCTTGTCTCGGCCCTGCTCAAACTGGTAACGGAGAACAAAGCGTTCCCCAAATCACACCCGCTGGTGATCTTCTTCTACCATACCCACCCGCCTATCCTCGAGCGTCTCAAAGCGATGGGTTACGATGCTTCGGGTGTGGTCGTCGGGGAAGAGGAGAAGATTGAAGAGCCTGCTTTGCCAAATGACGGGATATTTGCATTCGTTGACCGGGACGATCAACAAAAGTGAGGAGTGAGGAGTGCGCCCGAACGAAGTGACAAGTGCCCTTGGGGTAAGGAGTGAGGAGTGTCAGTATGCATTGCAAAGCAATGCATCTATTGAAGATGCTTTGAGATGGGCAACGCAAAAACTGCAACAAAGCTGTGAACGTCCTCAGTTTGAAGCAGAGCTTCTTCTGGCATATTATCTGGGTAAAGAGCGTACCTGGCTGATGATCCATGACAGGGATGAAGTGAAAGAGCCTGAAGGCTATGAAGCACTGGTACAAAGGCGTGCAGCACATGAGCCCTATGAGTACATCGTGGGTGAAGCGAGTTTTTACGATATTCACCTCAAAGTTGAATCCGGCGTGCTCATCCCCCGTCCGGAGACGGAGATACTCATCGATCTGGTTGCTGATATTATTGAGAAAGAGAAGATCACCCGCATTGCCGAGATAGGGGTGGGGTCCGGTGCCATCAGTATTGTCCTTGCACGAAAGTTCCCCCACTTGCAGATCATCGCTACGGATATTTGTGAGACACCACTCAAAGTGGCACAAAAAAATATTGGGAGCTTTGGTTTGAACGGTCAGATAGAACTACGAAGGTCAAACCTTATAGATGAGGTGAGTGAGCCTGTAGAACTGGTTGTCTCCAACCCGCCCTACATTGCCGAAGATTTCATATTGGAATCCAATGTCGTGGACTATGAACCCAAAGAAGCGCTCTTTGGCGGCAGGGTGGGGGATGAACTGCTCAAGCAGATCATTGTCGATGTCAAAGCACGTGGTATCAGGTGGTTAGCCTGTGAAATGGGGTATGACCAGAAAGAGCCTATTACGGATTTTGTTAATAAAATTGGGGTACAATCCATTGATTTTTACAAAGACCTTGCCGGACACGACCGTGGATTTATCATAAAGTTCCCGTAGGGTAGGCGCCTGAAGGAAGTGCCCTTGGGGTGCAATTGCCTACCACACAAGGGAAATTGCATACAATCATACACAATGCCGAAAGGGTAAGTCTGTAGGGTAGGCAATTGCCTACCACATAAGGAAAACAGCATACAATCACACATCATGCCGAAAGGCTAAGCCTGTAGGGTAGGCGCCTGAAGGAAGTGCCCTTGGGGTGCAGTTGCCTACCACATAAGGAAAACAGCATACAATCACACATTATGCCGAAAGGCTCAAAAAAGGTTATACGAAATGACAGCACTCATACAACGCGTATCAAACTCTTATGTCAAAGTAGACGGCAAAGAGATCGCCTCTATCGGTCGAGGGTATAACATCTTGCTGGGTGTCATGAAAGAGGACAGCGAGGAAGATGTGCAGAAGCTTGTCAACAAGATCGTCAAACTGCGTATCTTTCCCAATGAAGCCGGAAAGATGGACAGGAGTATTGTCGATGTCGGCGGTGAAGTGCTGGTGGTTTCACAGTTTACCCTGGCTGCCAGCTTGAAGCGAGGTACGCGTCCCGATTTCAACGGGGCGATGAGACCGGATGAGGCCGAGAGACTGTATGAGGTCTTTAACGAGAAGCTTGCTGCGTTTGTGCCGGTGCAGAGCGGGGCGTTTGGTGAGATGATGGAAGTGGGGATTG
>Ga0256828_1000038_pt1 | contig 90758 bp, 92 predicted proteins | sample CV88metaG_FD_185993 | JGI IMG/M metagenome (GOLD analysis project Ga0256828, IMG submission 185993) | Hydrothermal vent microbial communities from East Pacific Rise, Pacific Ocean - CV88 | ecosystem: Environmental > Aquatic > Marine > Hydrothermal vents | place: Pacific Ocean: East Pacific Rise...
TTTGTATTCTCCTCTGCTTCATCTTTGATAGGTTGTTTATCTCTACTTGATAAAATTCTCTCATAATAATGTGTGCCAATCTGTCGCTCCAAAGCCCTAACGCTCCAATGAGATTTAACAGCCTCTTACGTATACCACACTCTAGCTTTTTCATTTTTAATCCGAATTAACAACCGATAGTGACTCCAACTCAATATACTTCAACCATAATAAAATTAACTTGTCTATAGGCACTATCTCTAGCTGTTTGTAGTATTTTTTTATATTTTCATAAAAACTGTTTTTTGGTGTTTCTAGTTCTGAACTCATTATATTATCTCCATACTGTTTTGTCTATTTATATTTAAATTTTTAGTCATTCTATCTTCCAAATATCAGGAAAATTCTCCACCATCTCACGATAACAACCATTCTTTTTCAAAGCATCTACCCTATACCAACCAAAATCTTTAAGATAGATAGCGTTAAGTCCATGCAGACAGTAGGTATCTTTTTTGTACTCAAAACAGTTTCTGGCTATTTGAGTATAGACCGCTTTGTTATGATAGTCTATCTGTGGCTTCTAAATATTGGTGCACAACTGTCTCCTTAATACAAAAACCCAAACAACCAAAGAGGGATTTTTGCTCCAAACCCAACTTCAATATCATCAGCCACCACATAGCCATGAGGATTAGCCTCTAATTAAACTCCACCTTTAGAGGCTCTCCATATTCCTACCCCACCAACTGCTCTGCTAGCTTTTTGATCCCTTTAAAATCTGCCTTACCTGTACCCAATTTGGGGATCTCCTCTACTTTGAAGTAGTTACTAGGTACAAAGAGGGGATTCATGCCCAAAGATTTAATCTCTGTTTTTAACTCGTCTAGATCTTTTTTTCCCTCTAGTAACAAAACAAGTCGTTCGCCTTTTTTAGGGTCAGCAATGGCGGTGACGGCAATTTGGGAATCTTCATCAATGAGTCTATTGATCTCCTGCTCAACCATGCCCAGACTGACCATCTCGCCCCCAATCTTGGCAAAACGGCTGTAGCGATCGACAATGGTAACAAAGCCATCCTCATCAATATGCCCTTTATCGCCTGTGACATACCAGCGAATCCCATCGATCTCTTTGATGACCGATTTTGTCTTTTCGGGATCTCCTAGATAGCCTTTCATCACTTGGGTTCCTCCAATGAGAATCATTCCATCTTCACCAATGGGCAAAGGCTCAAAGGTCTCGGGATCGACAATCATGACACTACTCCCAGGGATGGGCAGACCGATGGTGCCTACTTTATTGCCCACCTGCACATGATAGGTATCGGGTACGAGGGCATCATGAATATTACAACTTGCCACAGGGGTGGTCTCGGTGGTGCCGTACCCTTCGACAATACTCTTACCAAAACGGGATCTAAAGAGTTCTCCGACCTCTTTAGGGAGCTTCTCGGCTCCTGCGATCACCATACGCAAAGAGTCAAACATCATGGGATGGATTCTACGATTACGTGCATAGAGCCGAAAAAAGGTTGCGGTAGCAAAGAGTAACGTTGCACGATACTTATGGCACAATTTTGCAATTCCTAACCCATCGGTAGGATCAGGATGACAAACCACAGGTACCCCTTCGATAAGGGGAAAGAGCGTAGAGACCGTCAGACCAAACGAATGAAAAATAGGCAATGTACCCAACATTACATCCTGCTCAGTGGGGTTGAGTACGGTTGCAATCTGCTTGATGTTACCCATTAGATTAACATGACTAAGTTCAATTCCCTTAGGGGTTCCCTCGCTTCCACTCGAAAAGAGAATGGCAGCAGTGGCTTGGTTATCTACATGCTTAATAAAGAGCAGACTCAAAAGCCACGCAGGAGAGAGCTTAGCCAACAGAAAATAACCCAACTGCTTAGATCGAGAGATACCACTTTTGATCTCCTCTAAGACAATTAACTCTACCCCCTCTAGTGGCTCACTTAAGTCAAACCCTTTGGCTTTGAGCTTGGTTAAAAACTGTCGAGAGGTTATCACCTGTTTGATTCCTGCTAGAGCAATGGCATGCTTTAGACTTGCGGTGCCACTTGAGTAGTTTAGGTTAACAATGGTTTTTCCTAAGGTCAAAGTTGCCATATTACCGATAGCACCTCCTGCACTTGTGGGCAGAATAATCCCAATGTTTTGTGCGATGCCAAAACGACGTTTAAACGCACTTCGCATCAATAAGACAGCTGTAATAAAACGGGTTCCACTCAACTCTACCCCTGTAGAGTCTGCCACAGAGAGTTTCTCTCCTACAATTTTTGCCTCGGTTATCCACGCTTTGGGCAAAATGGGCAACCGTTTAGCATAGGCATGCCACGACTTGATCGAGAGTTTAAACACCTGCTCTTTAACCCTCTCTGCAGGGCTATGAATGGGCATCATCTCTCCAAAGATCACCCCGACATCTCGCTGTTTTTTAGACTTCATCTTAGAAGAGGCATGAGAGAATCGCCCCTCCCATAATCCACGCAGATAAAAAGGCACAATTCGTGCCCCCTCTCCTACCTCTGCGGTGGCACGTTCGAACCCTTTTTGAAACTGTCCGAGGTGTCCATTACGCGAAAGATGCCCTTCGGGAAAGAGTGCTACGGTATCGCCATTATTGAGTGCTTCAGCAACCGCCTTGAGGGCATTTTTACCCCCACGGCTCGAGATGGGAATGGCTCCAAAGAATTTAAAAATTGGTTTAAAATACCAGAGGCTATAATAGTGCCGATCGATCACAAAACGGATCGGTTTAGGGTAGGCAATTTGCAAAAATGCCCAATCCAAAAAAGAGACATGATTCCCTAAAAGTAAAATCCCCCGATTCGAACGAATATTATCCAGCCCCTCCACATCGATACGGTAACGCAATCCAAAGATAAATCGCACCACAAAGCGTACCATCGATTGGGGAAGTTCAATGAGTGTATAGACAAACCCCCCCAGTGCAATCCATGCCCCCATATGCAACAGTCCACTACTTGAGAGTCCCACATAGGCAAAAATTGTTACCAAAATCAAAAAGAAAAACATCACCAGATTCTGCATAAAGTTATTGCCCGCTAATGTCTTGCCCATCATTCGTGTGGGCGTAGCAAACTGAATTAATGTATTAAGTGGCACAATAAAGAGTCCTGAAAAGAAACCATAAGCAAAAAGCCAACTCCCCATCCAATACAAACTTTCACTCTGTGTCAAACCAAAAAGAGAGAGGGCTATCCCCAATGCCCCCACAGGAATAATCCCCGTCTCTATGTAGTCTCGACTGACCCGTCCAACCACCAAAGAACCTACAATAATTCCTACTCCAGAGAGTGCCAAAAGCCCTTGAGCGATAATGGTATTATCCACCCCTGTATGCTCTTTGAGATAGGCCCCAAAAGTCGCAATAACCAGTTGAGAAAGCCCCCAAAAAATAGAGAGCCCCACAATCGATAGCCAGACAGTTTTACTCTTTTGCAAACGTCGGATATTCCCCCGAAGATAGGTAAGGTTGACATATTTACGCGGTTTAAATCGCATGCTTTTTTTGATTGCTACCTGTTTGACCAAACGTAAAGAGAGCCAAAACTCCAACAATGATGCCCCAATTAATACCCACCCTACAGGATAGATCTGCTGAAGAATCAATGACTTGTCTTGCGTGGGATGTACCAGAAGCGATTCAAAAAAGATAGAGTAGATCAACGCACCTGCTAAAATTGCCACAATGGTCACCGACTGAATAAGTGCATTGGCTTGGGTGAGCTTTTCGTTGCCCACCATCTCTTTAATTAGCCCATACTTTGCAGGGGCATAAATGGCACTCTGTGCCGCAAGCAAAAAGGTCAACCCAAACGCTACCCAGAACCATCCATTGATGTAACTTACCAAAATTAACCCTGTAATTCCAACCGCCAATAGCGACGCGATACGAATAACCTCTACTTTGGGATACTTATCACTTAAAAATCCTGCAGGGGAGAAGAGAAAAATAAATGGCAACAAAATCAACGCATTTACAATCGCCGTAAGTACCATTAACTCCGATCCATCATAGCTTTTAAATATGGTGTTTTGCAAAATAATCTTGTGCCCCAAATCGGTCATGGCATTGAGCAGAACAATAAAAATATAAGGGGTAAATCCCCCTATTTTAAAAAGTGTTTTCATACATTGTCTCCCTTGATGCTTGCCTTTTGGCAAGAATTTAAACACTCATTATATTTTTTTTTTAGTAAGAGAGGACTAAAGTGATCCAATTTTCAACCCGCGTGATTAAATCTAATTTATACTCCTCTTTTGCTATAATCATCCCACTAAACCACTAATAGAAATGGAAAACGTATGAAAAAAATCCTACCTCTACTCCTCTTTGTACTGCTTGAGAGCAACGCACAGGTAATCGATGCCCTTGCAATTGATGTTAATGGAGAACCCATCACCACTGTGGAGATTCAGGCGGTACAACAGAAGCTAAACATGTCTAAAAAGGCAGCAGTTGAAGCACTAATTAAAGATCGACTCGAAAAGAGTGCCATAGAAAAAGCCAATATTACCATCTCAGATGAGGAGCTTGATGCCAAGATTCAAGAGATTGCCCAACGTCGTGGGCTCACCCTTACACAGATGAGGGAGGCACTGCAAAAAAATGGTCTTACGTGGGATGCCTACCGAGAGCAACTCAAAATGGAGATGAAAAAGGAGCGTTTTTTTCAACAATACATCGCCTCGACCATTCCTCAACCTACTCAAGAGGATCTAAAAGTCTACTATGAGACCCATAAAGATCAGTTTCAAAATGCAGGTGCGGTACAGATGAGCCTGATTGTCTACTCAAGCAACAGCTCCAAAAAACTCCAAGAGGCGATGCAAAACCCCATGCGTAATATTGATGGTGTTGAAAAGAAAAATGTTCTCGCCTCTACTTCAGAGATGGCTCCACAACTGGTTCAATTGATCCAAAATACCCCCGAAGGGAGCTTTACCCAACCGATCAATACAGGACGGGGATTTGTTGCCTATTATGTCAAATCTAAAGGGCGTGGTCAAGGGGGCTTTGAAGCGGTTCAAAATGCCGTCATGATGCGATGGATGCAAGAGCAACGGATCAAAGCAGGCAATGATTTCTTTAACAAACTCAAAACCGATGCGAACATTCGGATCATTCGTCTATAAGGGGTGATGCGATTAATGGATGCCTATGAATACAGTGAGTTACTAAAAACACTCCAGACCAAAATTGAGAACATTAAAAACATTGTTAAACCCGAAGCGATTGAGCAACGTCTCAAAGAGATTGAGGCGATGCAACAGGATCCTAGCTTCTGGGAAGATGCCAAAAACGCCTCTAAAGTCTCTCAAGAGAAGACCAAAAAAGAGCGAATTCTCAAAAAATATAATGATGCACACGCTGCAGTGATGGATGCCATGGATCTCTTTGAGATGGCAAAAGAGGAGAGTGACGAGGAGACCTTGGAGATGCTCTATGCTGATGCCGATGAGCTACAGTCGCACATTAATGCCCTAGAGGTCGAGATGATGCTCAGTGGAGAGCATGACAGCAACAATGCCATTGTTACCATCCACCCAGGTGCGGGGGGGACTGAGTCGCAAGATTGGGCGAGCATGCTCTACCGTATGTACCTACGTTGGGCAGAACGTCATGGCTTCAAAGTCGAAGGACTAGACTATCAAGCAGGAGATGAAGCGGGAATTAAAGATGTCAGTTTTATTATTAAAGGTGAAAACGCTTATGGTTACCTCAAAGTGGAAAATGGCATTCACCGTTTGGTAAGAATCTCTCCTTTTGATAGCAATGCTAAACGGCATACTTCGTTTAGTTCGGTAATGGTCTCGCCCGAGATTGATGATGATATTGATATCGAGATCGAAGAGAAGGATCTGCGTATCGATACCTACCGTGCAAGCGGAGCAGGTGGACAACATGTGAATAAAACCGAGAGTGCCATTCGTATCACCCACATTCCGACCAATATCGTGGTACAGTGTCAAAATGACCGAAGCCAACATAAAAACCGCTCAACAGCGATGAAGATGCTTAAATCCCGTCTATATGAGTATGAGATGGAGAAAAAACAGGCGGCTATTGATGGTGTAGAGAAGAGCGATATCGGATGGGGACACCAGATCCGCTCCTATGTCCTTGCCCCCTATCAACAGGTTAAAGATACCCGAAGTAATCAGGCATTCTCTAATGTTGATGCGATCTTAGATGGGGATCTTGATAAACTTATCGAAGGGGTACTTATTGCCCAAGTAAAATAGTCTTGAGAGATTCACAAAAAGTCCACAATGATTATCTATACTTCTTTCAATTATTTTGTAATGTTATAATAAAAGGAGAATAATGCAAAAGATACTAAAATTAACACTCGTGACACTCTTAGGAGTCTCGGTTCTAAGTAGCACTGCTTCAGCCGATGCGGATAAAGGACAGAGAATCTATGCGAAAAAGCTTAAAGCAAGTTGTGGCATGAAGGGTTCAGATTTTGCAGCACGACACTCTCAAGATGAGTGGCGAGATATCTTTGAGGCGGGCAAACTTGATGATGAGGTCAAATCGACCTGTAATGGTGCAGAGGTCTCAGAGAAAGCGATTCCTTATCTTTTTGATTTTGTCTATGAGTATGCCAACGACTCAGGAAACGTTCCCTCTTGCTAATCATAACTCTCCTCCTATTTTAGGAGGGTTCTTCCCCCAAAATCAACACTTCTTAACCTTAACTCACAATAATTACACAATTAAAATTTATACTTCGTAGTTATATAGAGAAAATAAGGATGGGAAAACCAATGATAAAAGCATTAAGTAAAATGACCATGACCCTACTCATGAGCACCGCATTTATAACATCAAGCCTCCATGCAGATGTTGAAAAGGGACAAAAAATCTATTCTAAACAGCTCAAACCCAAGTGTCATGGTATGACAGGATCTGATTTTGCAGCAAAACACTCTCAGGATGAGTGGGAAGAGATCTATGATGCAGGCAAATTGGGTGAAGAGATCAAAAAGATCTGCGGAGGACATACCGTTAACGAGAAACTGCTTCCACACATCTATGACTTTGCTTATGAGTATGCCAACGACTCAGGAAATGTCCCCAACTGTTAAAGTAACAGCACTCTTTTGTTACTTTTTACTCCATGAATGTTTGATTTTCAAACATTCAATATCTCCACTCTTTGAGTTCTAAAGACTATTCCTAAATTTTTACCTAAAATATGCTATCCTATAATAATAAATATTTTTTATACAAATGGAGCTTTATGCGATATCTTCTTAGTCTGTTTTTTTTCACAGCTTCTATTTTTGGATTTAACTACCACCTAACCCCCTACAATATCGCAGATAATGTCTACTGCTATTTTGGTTTGGGGGATGAGCCCAACAGGATCAATGGCGGGAATATCGTCAACAGCTGTTATGTTGAGATTAAAGATGGGTATGTGGTTATTGATAGTGGACCTAGCTATAGCTATGCACAACAAGCCTATATGCTTATGCAACAGAAAAAGCGACTTCCTGTCAAATACGTTATTAACACCTCAACCGATGATGTCCACATTTTGGGTAATGGCTTTTACAAAGAACAAGGGGCAACCATTTTAGCACCCAAAGGGTATGATGCCCAACGGAAAACCATTATTGATAACCTCATCTCAGAGGATGCCTTTATCAATACCCACCTTATTCCCGCGGATCGCTCTATTGTTAAGGATACCACCATTAAGTGTTGTAGCATGAAGATCACCATCGATAAGATTATCGAAGATGATGACAACTATCTTACGGTCTTTATTCCTAGTCGTAATGTCCTCTTTGCAGGTGACATGATCTACAACAACCGTATTCCTGCCCTTAAAAAAGGCCGATCTCTGATAAAATGGCTCAAAGCCCTCAAGGAGATTGAGCGACAATCTTGGGAGCGGGTTATCTCGGCTCACGGGGTCAAGAGTCGCTACGCAGCATTACGCAATACACAGAGCTACCTTACCATTCTTAAAGAGCGGGTAATGGAGAGTATTCAACATGGTCTAAGTAAAGAGGAGACCATCCAACAGGTTGAACTGCTTCCGTTTATTGAGGAGCGTCTTTATGATGTATGGCACAAAAAGAATGTTGCCAATGCTTACGATGAGCTCTATCCACTCTACCTCAAAGAGCAATCGGCATTGCCCTTAGCACCTCAGGCGACTCAGCAAAGTAAAAAAACCAAAACAGACACACCCAAACACAGCAGACCCAAAAAAGAGACACAACCCCATCCCAAACCCAAAAAGCATCATTATGAACCCAACATTCGCTACTACAGTTACCACCAAGCACTCAAAAAAGCCCAACGAGAAAAACGTATCGTACTGCTTAAGGTACGCTCAGACAACTGTCCATTTTGTGATAAGCTCGATGGTCTACTTAAACACGATAATCAGATTAAACGACTCATCAACAAACACTATATTATGGTACAGATGAACAGCTCACGTGATGAGCTTCCGCTGAATATTCATGTAGCGGTCACACCATCGTTGGCATTTATTCGCCCCAACAACCCAAAAGTAGAGATGCTCATCTCAGGTATTGAGTCACGTCAAGAGTTAATTAATGTCCTCAAAGAGGGGATAGAAGATGGAAAAAGAGGGGGGTACCTAAAACCATGAAACCTACTGGAAAAATTTTAAAACTTTTTACCTCAACAAGTGGTAATTCAAAACGAGATGAACACAAAGAACTGATCCTTGATGAAAAAGGAATTATTGGAGATAAATTTTATGATAAAAATCTAGATCGCTCCATTCTACTCACCTCCACAGAGAGCTACCAATTGGCACGATCCAATCAGATAAAGATCAATTTTGGAGAGCTAGGGGAAAACCTACTGATTGACTACAACCCTTATCATCTCCTTACAGGAACTCAACTAAAAATTGGTGACGTAATCTTGGAGATTACACAAAACTGTACCATCTGTAATCATCTCTCTAAAATTGACAAGAAACTCCCCAAACTTTTAGCCCATGATCGTGGTATTTTTGTCAAGGTAACCAAGGGTGGCAAGCTTCAACTTGGTGACCCTATCTATCTCCTCTAAAAGGGATGGGGGGATGAAGACAACGCTTCTAGAGTATCTGCTCTTAATTCTGGTTCTTTTAGCCATCTTCTCTATTAGTATTGCACTAGAGTTTAACCTCTACCCTTACCTTGCTGCATTAACCCCCCTGCTCTGGTTTATTAGTAAACAGAAGCATGGTGTAATCTCTTTTGTCTTTTTTGTCTGTATTCTAATTTTGGTAATTAACATCGAGTATTTACAGTTTGTTGATTACATGAATCGACCATGGTTTGCAGGAGAAGATCCCTTTAACTGTATTGGTGGTCCCTGCTTTGGATGGTACACCTATGAGCACAATATCAATCAGGTTATTATTGGTAATATTGGGCTAACCATCCTCTCCTCTCTGTTGGTTTTAGCCATAAGACGGCTTCGCCTAAGAAAAAAAGATCCTCAAAAATAGTATAATACCCCAAAAAAGAGATAAAAAGATGATCAAAAAAATAACAACCCTACTCCTTCTATTTTTGCTCTCTGGATGTTTTGCCAATGAAAACAACCAGTCCAATCAAGAGCAAAATCAGAGCAAAATAGCCAGTACAAAAACCGAAAAATCCTCTCTCTTTACCCTCAAGACCATCGATGGTAAAGAGATTCATGTCGATGAGACCGAAGGTGGACTTAAATTTAAAGAGTTTCAAGATAAGGTTATTTTTCTTGTCTTTTTTGGACACAAATGTCCTCCATGTCTACGAGAAATCCCTGAACTGATTGAATTGGAAAAGGCACAACATGAGAAGCTTGCCATTATTGCAATGGAGGTTCAAGGACTTGAACAGGATCAACTCCAAGCATTTGCCAAAAGTAAAGGAATCAACTACCCCCTAATGGTCGCAGACCAAAACCGTCCTTTCCTTGATTTTATTATTCAAAAAGCCAACTGGCGAGGAAGCATCCCTTTTCTGTTAGGCTTTGATCGATCAGGAACGGTTCAAGTGGTACACATTGGTGGCATTACCAATGCACAATTTACCAAAATGTATAAAGTACTCTCCCAAGAGAGTCAACCCCAATCTGAAAACAACACAACACATTAAACAGATACTCCTCTCTAAAGAGGGGGTCTTAAGTTTTTAACCTTTTATGTTTAAAATTAATAACTATTGTTATTTATTAATATAATTTTGATATACTTAGCTATATCACCAGAAAGGGTTAAAGATGACAAGACAAACTGTACGCTACACCATACTTTCCGTGCTTACACTACTCTCAGGCTATCTCTACGTGGTTGCCAATGCCCAAGTTCCCCAAAGAGTTCTAGAGAAGCACCCACCCATAATCAATGTTTCAACAGAAGAGCAATTAACCCTAGATTATCTCAATCAACTCCGTATCCATGCAGGACTCGTACCACTACAAAAGAGTCAACCCCTAACCCAATCAGCAAAAAATCATGCCCACTATCTGATTCTAAATCAAAAAATTGGACACTATGAGGATAAAAACAACCAAGGGTATACAGGAACCTATGGTGCACAACGCAGTATTCATTGTGGCTATAAGAGTGCCTTGATTATTGAGAATGTCTCCAACAACAATCTTGATCATCAAGCCTCTATTGATGGTCTTATGAGTGCTATCTATCACCGATTTGGTTTTTTAGATTTTCACATTAATGAAATTGGTATAGGTATTCTACAAAACCTAACCAACCCCTATCAGACTGCATTTGTCTATGATATGGGCAATCAAGAGCTCAATAGGCTCTGTCATGAATCCAACCAAAGCACGCCAAAAAATCCCATTAAAGAGGTCTGTTCTGATCCCAAAAAAGATCTATCTCAAAAAGATTTTTTTAAGGCAATCTATAGCAACCGAACCCAAAATAGCCCTGTTGTCCTCTACCCCTATCCCAATCAGCACAATATCCCTCCTGCCTTTTATGATGAGCTTCCTGATCCGCTTCCTGAACATTTGGTTAGTGGCTTTCCTATTAGTTTGAGTTTTGATGAATCCCGATTTAAACATGTCGAACTGCTTAACTTTCGACTCTTTGATCCCAATGGAGAAGAGATTAAAGAGGTGCTGATCTATAACCATCAAAATGATCCCAACAAACGACTCAAAAAGTTTGAGTTTGCCCTCTTTCCACTTCAACGTCTTGAGTGGGCAAGTCAATATCATCTTCAAGCAACCTACCGTATTGATGGAAAACTAGAAGAAAAAAAATGGTCATTTACCACTCAGTCATTTAATCTGCCACTTCATACCGTTACCCCTACGGATCATCACTTTAAGATGAGCCAAGGCGATGAGATGATCTTCTATTTTCCTCCTCAATCTAAAACAGATACCCTTCAGAGCTTACGCTACCCACGAAATTTAGATATCAATTTTATTGATAAAAATACCATAAAAATTAAAGCACTCTATCCACTAACACAACGTATTACCCTAAAAATGGGTCACCATCAACTCATTCTAAGCAATGAAGCTACCTAATAGAAACTGTCTTTATCTTTAGAGATAATTTTTAATTTTATAAATTATCTCTAAATAAACACAACAGAGTATAATAATAAAAAATATAAAATAATATCCCAAAGTAAGGAACCTCATGAAGCAGCGTGGTGAGATTAAGTGTGCCTATCAAGAAGTTGTTATTAGCCGTAGCGATACCCAAGGGAATATTATCTACTGTAACTCGACCTTTGTTCGTATTAATGGGCTCAAAGGAGCCTCGGCCATTCATCGACCCGAACGAGACTTTTATCACCCCGATACACCTCAGACCATCTTGGAGATTATTCAAAAAACACTACAGAGTGGTTTTCCCATTCAGGCCATTATCAAAAATCAAACCCGTGACCATAAATATTATTGGAGTATGGTCGAATATAAACCCCAAAAAGACCAAAGCAACCAGCTCATCTCCTATGTTGCCTACGGCAAACAGGCACCCGAACAGATCATAGAGATCATGGAACCACTCTACAAAATGATGCGAGAGATCGAAGAGCTACATGGCACACAGAGTGCCTTGGTCTATCTACATGGCTACCTTGATGAGCAGAAGATGACCTACAGTCAATACCTTCACCATTTAACCAAAAATCGAGGCTTCAAGTGTCTTTGTGAGTTTATACGACACTCCATCTTTAAATCACAAAAATAAACATATACAATAACAAATAAACATATTTTTATTGCTTCTTTATGTTTCGTTTATACACATGAAGTGAATAAAAAAAACTGCTCTTTACCATAAATCTAATTCATCTAAAAGCCACAGATCATCGAAAAAATGGGAAGATTCCCTACATTTTCGATAATTCAATAACTCAAACTTATCGTTAGGATCAATTAGACAAATAAATATTACTAAATAAGAAAATTCCAATTCTTTTTTTTAGAAACTATAAATATAATTTATTGACTTTTCAAATGTTATTAGATTATAATCATGGTGTTCCGACGGTATTCGAAGAAAATACCAAAATCTTAAAGGAGGACAAATGAATAAAATGACTAAATCTTCAGAAGAGCATTTAGCATCCGATATTGATAGCAGTATCGAGCTGATGAGTCGAAGAAATTTTTTCAAAAAAGCTGCTGCCTATTCAGCAAGTGCGGTCGCTGCGACCAGTATTCTTGCACCTGTTGAACTAAGTGCACAAGATGACCCTGCAATTGTAGAAGAACAACCTTGGGGGACAAAACTGGGAGATCCAGTCACAAAAAACCTTTATGGTGTTCCTTCTCCTTATGAGCATAATAATACAAGAAGATACACAAAACTTCTCTCCTCAGGAAACTATCAAGCATCGATTGCGATGTGTCCTATTCATGAGTCCATGGGGATTATTACTCCTAATGGTCTCTTCTTTAACCGAGACCACGGTGGGGTAGCACATATTGATCCTAACAAACACCGTCTAATGATTCACGGTTTGGTAGAGAAACCTCTCGTATTGACCATGGATCAACTAAAAAAATATCCTAATGTCAGTCGAGTTCACTTTATTGAGTGTCCTGCCAACGGTGGACCTGAGTGGCGAGGACCACAGTTTAACTCTATTCAGTTCTCTATGGGTATGATGAGTTGTGCTCAATGGACAGGTGTTTATCTTAAAACCATTCTGAAAGATTTAGGTCTTAAACCAGAAGCCCGTTGGATGCTCGCCGAAGGTGCTGATAACTCACACATGGGACGAACCATTCCTATTGATAAAGTACTTGATGATGCCATGGTTGTTTGGGGACAAAATGGTGAAGCCCTCCGTCCTGAACAAGGATATCCTATTCGTCTACTCGTCCCAGGTTGGGAAGGGAACCTCTGTGTCAAGTGGCTCTGTCGATTAGAGTTTGCTTCTGAGCCTTTCTATGCCAAAGAGGAGACCGCTAAATATACTGCCCTTAAAAAGAGTGGAAAAGCGATCCAACACTTCTATGCCAATGAAGTTAACTCAATCATTACCTCACCTTGTCCAGAGAAACCATGGACAGATCTTAAAAAAGGTGATCTCGTAGAGATTGAAGGTCTTGCATGGAGTGGAATGGGAACCATTGAGGGTGTTGATATCTCTTTAGATGGTGGTAAAAACTGGCAAGAGGCATCGCTCAAAGGACTTGTCCTTCCAAAAGCGTGGACACGATTCTCATTTATGTATAAATATGAAGGTAAACCTCTACTTCTCTCAAGCCGTGCACGAGACGATGCTGGACATATTCAACCAACAGTTAAACACGAGAGAGAAGTCATGGGTGTTGAGTCTGTTTATCACAGAAATGGTATCCATACATGGGAAGTTACAGCGAAAGGAGAGGTGAACAATGTTCAAGTCTTATCATAAATTATTATTATCAGCAACTGCCGCACTGGCACTCATATCTACTGCTTCCTTAGCAGAGAATGCTTCAAAAACGTATGAAAATGGTAAAAAAGTAATTGATGGTGGGGTAACCTACCCAGTACAGGAAGGAAAAACTTCTAGCTACAGCATCAATGAAAATATCCTCAAAGGAGGATACACCTTTGGTCGAACACCAACTGCTAACGAGATCAAAGCATGGGATATCGATGTTATGCCCGATGGAACAGGACTTCCTAAAGGTGAAGGAAACGTTGAAGATGGTGATGAGCTCTACGAAGAGAAGTGTGCTATGTGTCACGGAGACTTCGGTTCTGGTGGTGGCGGATACCCAGCTCTTGGAAAAGGAAATGCTTATGAGGGTCATAAAACCCTAACAAATCAGCGTGTTACTCCCGATGCCGAAGGTCCCATCCGTGTTTTTGGTACCTACTGGCCCCAAGCAAGTACCCTCTGGTGGTACATCAAAACAGGTATGCCTCACCCTGCACCGTTGAGCCTTACTGATGATGAAGTCTATGCGATTACGGCTTATATTCTCAATATCAATGAGCTCAAAGTAGATGGAGAAGTGGTCGATGATGAGTTTGTACTCAATCAAGACAACTTTATGAAGATCGAAATGCCCAACAAAGATGGATTTATCCCAAAAATTGATGGAAAAGATGGTCTAGAGAATGTTCGTAAGTTCTACAATGACTACAGCAACTACGGTAATGGTACACGCTGTATGAAAGACTGTTTTGATGGTAAGCCTGAACTTGCACGTATTAAAATTGAGATGAAAGATTTCCATCCTCCAATGTCTACTGAGCGAAGCCTACCAGCAAAAAAAGAGGGAGCCAAAGAGCACCCAGGTAAAGCAGTCTACGAAGCCAGTTGTGCGGTATGTCACGCAACCGATTCTATGGGTGCACCCAATATCGGAAACAAAAAAGCATGGACGAAGAAACTTGAAAAAGGGATCGATAAAGTCTATGCCAATGGTATTAATGGTATTAACGGTATGCCTCCAAAAGGTGGAAACATGGATCTCTCGGATGCCCAATTTAAAGCAGCCGTTGACTACATGATCGAGAACAGTAAATAGGTAAACAACTCCACAAATAATTCACAATGGGACTTTATACTTCCCGTGAATTGAGTTGGAGTGGTTGGTTTTTGGAATCAAAAACCAGATACTTTAATTCAACAAATGTGACACAATTTTCAACTAAAATTGTGTCACCAATCATCAACACAAGAAAGGATTTTTATGATGAACAGACGAAATTTTTTAGGTTTAGGTCTTGCGGCAGTTGCCCTTGCACCAATGACACTCAGTGCCATTGATTTTAGAAAAGAGAAGCCCGATGCGTGGACAGCAAAAAATGTCGATGATGCAATCAAAGCACTTTATGGTGACGTAAAAGTTGAAGAGAGCGATAAAATTACGGTTAAAACACCAAAAGTTGCCAGTAATGGTGGTGCGGTTCCTGTAACCATTAAAAGTGATATCGATGCAAAAACCGTAACTCTTTTACAAAATGTAAACCCAGAGAGTACTGTAGCTACATGGACTGTACCAGAAGGTGGAATCGTTGATTACAGTGTAAAAATCAAGATGAAGGGTTCAGGAAAAGTAATTGTTGTTGTCGAAGGTAAAGATGGAAAATTCTATACAGCAAGCAATGAACTTGAAGTAGCACTTGGTGGTTGTGAAGGTTAATCTTAACCCCACACAACAATACGCAAACGAATAATCAGAACGAATTACGAAAGGAATTACAATGGGTAATATGAAAATCAAAGCAAAAGAGAAAGATGGTATCGTAAAAGCTAAAGTTATGGCTAAACATGACATGTTAACTTACGATCAAGCAAAGAAAAAAGGAACTGAGGCAAACTTTATTACACACATGACAGGAAAAGTAAACGATACTGTTGTTTATGATGTATCAACCAGCCAGTTCCTCTCAAAAAACCCCCTCTTTAAATTCAAATTTAAAGGTAAAAAGGGTGACAAACTTGAGATGACTTGGGTTGACCTTAAAGGCAACACCGTTACTGAGAGTAAAAAAATCAAGTAACCCCTTCCCCTCCTCCCTATACCTCTTTTGGGGTATGGGTCTTCTCTAGATTAAGAGAGCAGATGAATATGATCTTCTCTCTTAATTTAGTTATCTACTAAACAATCTCCCAAAATATAAGGAACCATTATGAACAGAACCCTTCTCTACTCTCTACTCATTGGTGCTACCCTACTTGGTGCCAATGAACCACAAACACCTGCAAAGATTGCCGAAGATATGCTTAAACAGATGCTTAGTGTGGTCAATAACGAAGATACAAACACAACCCAACAGACAACACCATCACCCCAAGCCACCACTCAAACCCCTTTTGATTATCACCTCCAACCCACTCAAGTGAGTGAAAATGTCTGGTGCTTTTTGGGCAAATTAGAGGGTCCCTCCAAAGAGAATGCAGGAGCAATGTCCAACTCCTGCTGGATCAAAACCGATGATAGCTACGTCTTGCTTGATTCAGGACCTTCGTATCAATACGCAAAACAGTCCTACGAAGCGATGAAAAAGATTGCCGATCTACCCGTAAGTACTGTCTTTATCTCGCATGACCACGATGACCACTGGCTGGGCAATAACTTCTATAAAGAGGAGTTTAATGCCACACTCATTGGCCCAAAGATGGTCAACACCAACTACCAAGCAGGGGATAAAACCCGTATGTTTCAAAAACTTCCCCAAAATGCCATTGAAGGCACCAAAATTGTAAAACTCGACCAGACCCCCATGGAGGAGCTCAATCTTACCATTGGTGGTGAAAAATTCGAATTTATCCCCGTACATAAAAAAGCCCATACCCCTGAAGATTACTTCCTCTATATGCCCGAACGTCAAATCCTCTTTACGGGTGACCTTGCCATGAATGGACGCATTACCTCCAACCGTGATGGTTCCCTCATGGGACAACTCCAAGCCATCAAGATGATCCGTGCCAAACAATGGAAAAATCTGGTCGCAGGTCACGGGTTTATCACCGACGAGACCGCCCTTGATGAAGCAGAGCAGTACTTTACCCTAATGTACGATCAGATCACCAAAGCCCTCGAAGAGGATGTCGAACTCACCGACATTGACCCCATCGAGATGATGAAACCCTTTCAAGACAAAGCGATGTTTGATGCACTCAACACCCAAAACGTCAACGAAGCTTTTACGGAGTTGGAGTTTTTAGAGGAGTAATCTGCTCAATAAATTAAACCACCGAAGTGGTGCTTTAGCTCCACAAAAAGGGGATGAGGCTTTAGTCTCATCTGAGATATATGTTTGCTTTAGTACTACATATCCTCCAGAGAGAATCCTCGATACTCCACACTATATTTACTATATTTAGAGGTTAGTTTCAACGCCTTCTGCTTTAACTTATGCAAATCTATCTTTTTAGGATTTCGCTTCACTTCACCAATCAGCATCCTCTTCTCATCTTCATTTATCGCCACGATATCTATTTCGTTTTGGTTACCTCGCTCCCAATAGTTCCCAATGGCTGAGTACGCATAAGAGAGTCGAAGTTTCTCTTGAAAGTATCGCTCTAAGAAGAGTCCACTGTAGGTCTCATAATCTCGTTTAACAATCTTCTTAACATACTCATAGTTCTCTAGCTCAATCGCACTTCGATACTTGTAGATAAATCGAAACCAGAAGTTAAAGAAGTTGTCTACAATCTCATATTTCACCGTTCGGCTTCCCTCTTTGGCAAAGATGGGTTTGACTTTTTTAATGATGCTGTATTCAAGTTCCAACTTTTCAAGATAACCCCCAATGTTTCGCTCTAAAATTGACTCCATCTCAGAGCGTGAGGTTTTAGAAGAGGCGATGAGGGAAAGAATCGAAAAGTAAGTGGTATACTCTTTCCCAAACTCTTCAATAAGTAAGTTTTTCCCTTCCTCTAAAAATAGAGAGTAGTCATCAAATATCAAATCTAACTGTTTTTCTAACGTAAATGCCTTGGCATCGACAAATATCTCCACATACTTCGCCACCCCACCTGTAAGAATGTAAAATGAGAGTAAATCATCGTTAGTATAGTTAGGAGCATAATCTTCTAAAATCTCTTTAAGTGTCACTACGGTAAAGGCTTTTAACTCCATTTTGTTATTGGCTCGTCCAAACAGAGGCTCTTTTCTATCTTCAAAGATTCGTTTCATAAGCGAATAGATAGACCCACTCAACACAAGGTTCATCTGACTTCTATCTTTGTAAGAGTCCCAAATATTTTGCATATCCGAGTAGAGTGATTTATTAATGGTCAAAAACTCTTGAAACTCATCTATGATAAGTGTAAAAGCTCGTTTGGTAGAAAGCTCCATAAGGTACTCAAACAGCTCTTTAAACTTCTTCATCTCTCCAAAAATTTTAACGTCTAGTTGAAGTTCAACTATCTTAATAAACTCTTCACAAAGTAGGGCTTCATTTTTCTTAGAGACAAAGAGGTAGAGTTTTTGAGGGTAAGCTTCTTTAATGAGTGTCGTCTTACCAATCCGTCTACGACCTACTATAATGGTCATCTTGGCAGACTCTTTTGAAGCATTTTCTATGGTTTTTAGGTTTTTTAGCTCTTTTTCTCGGTTGTAGAATTTCATGGAGTTACCTTTTTATTTATAGTAACTATGGTTACTGTAATGTAGGTTACTATAATATTAATTAGAAATTGGTTAGAAAATTGTAGTGCAATGAGTTATCCTTGACCTTTTTAATTAATTTTCCAAATTCCAACCAGTGCATGAACTTCACTTTTATACCATGTTTGATTGGTTTTAAATGAGTCAAGATAAAGAGTTTCGGTTCTTTGGTCATTATTTATTTTTGTAACTCTACCATCAAATGGTAAATCTTTTTTCATTGTATCAATAACAGCACAAAATAATTTTACTATTTTTCTATTTTGCAATTTTGATAACTTATCTACATCACTAATGTAGGCATCTCCAGTATCTCTCATCTTAAATTCAATAACAATTTTAGATTCATCACTAAATTGAAATACTAAATCAGAAGGACCTCCATTACCTAAATCTACTTCTCTACACCATTTAGGTATATTTTCTCCAAATATATTATTGGAATCCTGCATAATTTTTTTTCCACACGCATAAGCAAACGCCAACTCAGGCATATGAAAAATACCTAGTTCTGAGTTTAAATTGCTATCTGCAATTTTCATTAACTCATTATTCTCTTTTTTAGCTACTTCCACTATTTTTCTAACGATATTATCAATATACTTTTCCATTATTAGCTACTTTCCATAGTTCAATCAACTTAACACTAAATAAGTTTATTTATTTATGATTATATCGAAAAGATGGGAAAAAGGTTAGGTGTGGATATGTGTGAGCTTCTTAAGAAGTAGTTTTTAAAGCCTTTCGGTGAAACTTTTATTTTATGCGTGTTTGGTTTTTTGGTGGGCTGAAAGCACCACCCTACGGGATTTTTATTAATTTAAATACAACAACCTAAACTCAACAGGACTCAAAACCTCAATCTTAGAAAATGTAAAATCCTTTTTATTATTGGTAATAATCAAATCAGCTTCAATCTCCTTAACACAAAAATATTGAATACCATCTTCAAAATCTTTAAATAATGAATGATTAGCATCAGCTATTATTTTTGAATTTGCAGGTACTATCGTATAACTATCAATTAATTTATCTATAATTTTATCTATTTCATCTTTAGAGAATTTTTTTCGTATAAGATAAACAATATTGACAATAGTTATATCATTACAGAAAAGCTTCATATCTTGTTGTAGCACAAATTTTAATACCTTTTTAGCTGAGCCGTCATCTCTATTTAAAAAAGCATCTAAAAAGACATTGGTATCAATAAAAACTTTCATAAATCAATATCCTTTAGAGGCGAAATATTCATCTCTAATATCTTCTATAGATTTATTAGCATACTCATCTCCAAATCTACTACTTATCTCATCTATCATACTATTTATCTCTTTTGCCTTTGATTCTTTTTTGGGCTTAAGTGCCAACAGTTTGTTGTGTAGCTCTTCGCTAATTCCAAACTGCTTATATAGAGGCTCACTGTTTTCCTCTTTTTGAGAAGAGTTATGAAATTTTGCTTTTATCTCTAGGTAGGTAAGAAACATCTCTTCTACTTTCTCTTTGCCCATTGACTGGATATACTCATTAATGGATGGATTTGTTAATTGTATGGTTATCATTTTCTACCTCCATTTAGGTTTATTTATGATTATAGCAAAAAAAAGAGTGAAAATCCCACCCCCAAACAAAGCCTTATATAGGGTTAAAGTTTGTAGAGGAGTGATCCTCTAACTGTTGCGAAGTACCTCATATTCTCGAGGAATAAGGTAATCTTCGGTCTGTAAGGGTTCAGAAAAGAGCCCCTTCTCGTACCCAAGGGTATAGAGTCGATCGAGTGCTTTGAGTTGCAGAGTAGAGAGTTCAACCGATTCATCTGAAGCGTACATGTCCAGATACTTGGTGAGCATCTCATCGGAGATTCGTACCAATGACTCCGCCTCAAGCTTGGCACAGAGTTCTTTTTTACGCTCGTTGGCGACCTTTACCCCATCGATGAGTATCTGTTCAATCTCAATGGCACGATTGAGCGGTAGACTGCGACGAATTGCCATCCCTCCAAGAGGCAAAGGCAACCCCTCTCCTGCTAACTCCACCCAGATATCCCATAGCTCTTTTTCTACCTCTAAGGCATCATCAAAATCCAAAATCGACTCATGAATTAATACTCCTGCATCTACTTCACCCTTGACCACGGCAGATTCTATCTCTAAAAAATCCATATAGAGAGGTCGTGCCTCGGGATAATAGAGCCGAAAAAGCATTGCATTGGTGGTATACTCTCCTGAAAGGGCAACTTTGAAGTTACGTTTGAGCTTTTTATCTTTACGTTTAATTAACTTCGGACCATACCCATCTCCAAAACTTACCGCCGTTCGAAGCAAGGCATACTCCTTCTTAATTAACGGGTAGACCCCAAAACTAATCGCCGTCACATCGTACGTTCCTTTGAGTGCCTCCTTATTGAGGGTCTCAATATCCAAACCAATATTGGTAAACTCATAATCCTTGGTATCGACCCAACCAAACTTAATGGCATAGTACATAAATATATCATCCGCATCGGGAGAGTGAGCAAGTTGTATCTTTTTCATTTCAAAACCTATTTTTTATTTTGGGGTATTTTATCGAATTCTTTTCAAAGTTAGCTAGAGAACAATGCTTCTAGCACTTGAACGTTAATTTTATCTTAGACCTTTTCCCTAAAGAGATCCAAAATTCAAAACAGAAAAAAAACATGACAATTTGACATATTTTGCCTTAGGTGAAAAAAATTCTATTAAAATAACAGTATAACTATTTCAGAAGGATTTAACTATTATGGATGCAAACAAACAAAAAGCCTTGGATATGGCACTTAAGCAGATTGACAAAACTTTTGGAAAAGGAACCGTGGTACGCCTTGGAGATAAGGTAATTGAGCCTATTGCTGCAATTAGTACAGGTTCATTGGGACTAGATATGGCACTAGGAATTGGGGGGGTTCCTGAGGGGCGAATTATTGAGATCTATGGTCCTGAAAGCTCAGGAAAGACCACCCTTGCTTTGCAGATTACCGCGTCCGCTCAAGCCGATGGGAAGGTGTGTGCGTTTATCGATGCAGAGCATGCTCTTGATGTGATGTATGCCAAAAACTTAGGGGTGGATGTCGAGAACCTTTTGGTCTCTCAGCCCGATTTTGGGGAGCAAGCTCTTGATGTATTGGAGACGCTTGCACGCTCAGGAGCGGTGGATGTGATTGTGGTCGACTCGGTCGCTGCACTCACCCCTAAAGCCGAAATCGAAGGGGAGATGGGCGATCAACAAGTGGGGCTTCAGGCACGGCTTATGAGTAAAGCATTGCGTAAAATCACAGGGGTACTGCACAAAACCAATACCACCGTGATCTTTATCAACCAGATCCGTATGAAAATTGGAATGATGGGATACGGAAGCCCTGAGACCACCACGGGGGGGAATGCCTTGAAGTTTTATGCCTCGGTACGTATCGATGTGCGACGCATTGCCACGCTTAAACAGGGAGATGCTCAGATTGGAAATCGTGTTAAAGCCAAGGTGATCAAAAACAAGGTGGCTCCACCATTTCGACAAGCGGAGTTTGATATTATGTTTGGCGAAGGAATCTCCAAAGAGGGGGAGCTGATTGATTATGGTGTGAAGCTAGACATCATAGATAAATCAGGGGCATGGTTTAGTTATGGTTCAGCTAAACTTGGACAAGGAAAAGAGAATGTCAAAGCCAAGTTCAAAGAAGATACCGCCTTACGTGACGAGATCGAAGCCAAAGTCAAAGAGGCACTAGGCATCACCAACATGCTCACCATGGATCCTAAGGCAATTAAAGAGAGTGAATCAGAGTAACCATAATGCAACATCTTTCAATATTAAATTTTATTAAGTTACCCATTACTTATCTCTATGGCACAATATGTTAAACTTTTGCCATTAAATTATTGAAGGGTAAAAAAATGATTTTTATTGATGATGTAAGAGCAAACGAAGTGATGGACAGTCGAGGAAACCCCACTGTTCAAGCAACCGTAAGCCTAAGTGATGGTACGGTAGCCTCTGCCATTGTTCCAAGTGGTGCAAGTACTGGAAAACGCGAAGCCTTAGAGCTTCGTGATGGTGGTGGACGATACATGGGTAAAGGGGTACTCATGGCATGTGAAAATGTAAATGAGAAGATCTCGGATGTACTCATTGGTCTCTCCCCCTTCAATCAAGCGGAGATCGACCTAACAATGAAACAACTTGATGGAACCGAGAACTACTCCGAACTGGGTGCCAATGCGGTATTGGGTGTCTCTATGGCAATTGCTCGTGCAGCAGCAAAATCACTAGGCATGCCTCTCTATCGATATCTTGGTGGAGCCAACGGCGTAACACTTCCCGTACCCATGGTCAATATCATCAACGGAGGAGAACATGCCAACAACTCGGTAGATTTCCAAGAGTATATGATTATGCCTGTAGGCTTTAATACCTTCTCCGAAGGACTCCAAGCGGTAGCGGAGATCTATCAAAACCTTAAAAAAGTAATCGATGGTATGGGACAAAGTACTGCCGTTGGTGATGAGGGTGGATTTGCTCCTAACCTTAGCAGTAACGAAGAGCCTTTAGAGGTTATTATGCAAGCAATTGATCAAGCAGGCTACAAAGCAGGAGAAGAGATCGTCTTGGCTCTGGATGTGGCTGCTTCTGAACTCTGCAACGAGCAAGGTCTGTATGTACTAAAATCTGAAAACCGAGAACTCACTGCCGAAGAGATGGTAGAGTATTATGAAGATCTTTGTGATAAATACCCCATCAGATCGATCGAAGATGGTCTCGATGAAGATGACTGGGAGGGTTGGAGAATTCTAACCGAGCGACTCGGACACCGCGTGCAACTGGTCGGAGATGACCTCTTTGTTACCAACGCTTCTATTTTAGCGGAAGGGATCGAGAAGGGTGTAGGAAACTCCATCTTAATTAAACCCAACCAGATCGGAACCGTCTCTGAGACCATGCAGACCATCCGTTTAGCACAGCGTAACGGGTATACCTGTGTCATGAGCCACCGTTCAGGAGAGAGTGAAGATACCTTTATTGCAGATTTTGCCGTAGCCCTCAACACAGGTGAGATCAAAACAGGTTCTACTGCACGAAGTGATAGAATTGCTAAATATAACCGTCTTTTAGAGATTGAACGCGAGTTGGGTCAATTTGAGTACCTTGGTGCCTCTATTTTTGAGTAGTTCATGTCCAGTTTCGTAAAGAATATTAGACCCACCATCAAAAAGATCGAGGAGATCCTCGGTCTTTCGATCAAGATCTTTATTATCACAGCTCTTGTGGTGATCTTTTTGGGGGTCTATGTAGCCAACCTAATCTATGGAGACAACTCCTTGCATGTCTTGCAACACCTCCAAAAAGAGAAGAGTTACCTCAAATCCGAAATCTCACACCTCAAAGATCAAAATGCTAAACTGCACAAAAAATATCTAGAGTGGACAGATGCTCAAAGTGCCCCGTAACGTTTAAGGATCACTTTGATCGCTCCCATCACAAAGATCACCTCTAAAAGAGAGGCTAAAATAATCGCATAGTAGTTATGTTCATCTAAAATACCGTGATAAAACCCCAATGTTGCCGTAGCAATTAGTAGTGTCAAGGGCATTGCCAACGAGAGCCCCACAAGCATTGCATCTCTAAGCCCAATCAACTTAACCAAAACCAAAGATGCCAAAAGACGAACCATAAGCATAACCACAATAATCTTTAGTGCTGTACCAAAGACACTAAAAAAATACCCATAATCAAACGATGCCCCCACATGAATAAAGAATATTGGCACCAAAAAACCAAACCCAAAACTTGACATCTTATGCTCTAACTCCTTTTTATGGTAAAAAAAGGTCGAAATAAAAAGTCCTGCAATAAATGCCCCAAAGGCAAGCTCTAGATGCAACACCTTCATAATGACAATCATGATAAAAAAGATCCCCATTGCTAGACGAATATCTTGATCTTTAAGATCTGATATGGGCATCATGACACTTTTTAGCTCAGGATACCACCAGAAAATGAGACGTAGCAGATAATAGATTCCAACAATTATCCCTAAAAATGCTACTAATAGTAACAGTTTATAAAAGAGTTCTCGACCAAATCCCAGTGCCACCGCTACCTCTAGAATGGTCAAAGAGGTGATGCTGAGAACCTCACCAATAACGCCCACAAGAAGTGCCATTTTGATCCACTCAGCATCTTTTCCATACTCTTTTGCTAATGAAGCAAGCAGTCCTAAGGAGATTAGAGGAACTGCTGTAATGACAATGGGGTTAAGATGTAAAATAAAGTGTCCAATAAAGAGAGTAGAAAAGATTAGAATCCCTAAAAATGCCAAAGAGCGAACCATATAGGTACGTTCTACTTTAAGAATAGTGCGTAGATTGACCTCTAATCCTGCTAAAAACATGAGGTAAAGAAAACCCACCTCTGCCATAAGGTCAAAAAAGATGGTCTTCTCCCCATCGGAAACAGCAATAACCCCCACTAGTGCTAGCAAGGATCCCAAAATAATCTCAATGGGTGCGGTAGGAAGTCGAAGATAGTTGGAGAGATAAGGAGAGAATACCAACACCAAAGAGAGTGTTAGTATATACTGAACATGACTATCCATGACAATGGATTGCCACCTCATAGCCCAACTGCTCTAGCATGGCTCGGTCTTGATGAGGCGTATCTCCTGAGGTGGTGAGGTAGTCTCCAATGACAATGGAGTTAACACCTGCTTCAAACATCGCTTGCTCTTGCCCACCAAAAAGCTGTTCTCGTCCACCTGCAACCATCAATAATCGATCTTCTCCTAAGTATTTTCGAGCGGTACGAATTACCTCGAGTGCTTCTAGCTGTGTAATGTTACGCTCTTTTAAGGGAAGTGCAGGGTTCGGAATATAGAAATTAAGTGGGGTAGATTCGGGCTCAAGAGAGACCAATGCATCAAGTAGGCTTTCACGATCTTCTATCGATTCTCCCATACCCCAGATTCCACCTGAACAGAGCTGAAGCCCTGCTGACTTGACATCCAAACAGGTCTGATACCGCTCCTCCCATGTATGCGTAGTACAGATGGTAGAGTAATAGGCTTGAGAGGTCTCTAGATTGTGGTTATAGCTATCAATGCCATGGGCTTTGAGAAACTTGAGCTGTTCTAAATTGGCGGTACCATTACAGGCAATAAGATTAAGATCTGCCACCTCCTTTTTGATCGCCTGTGCCACACGGGCAACAAAATCAACCTTTTTATCATCCAGCCCCTTACCTGCAGTCACCAGACAATACCCCAACGCACCATGAGATTTTGCCCTTTTTGCTTCGGTTACAATGGTCTCAAGTGACTTATAGTTATAGCGTTGAATGTCTGCATGATAACGAACACTCTGCGTACAAAATTTACAATCCTCTTTACAGGTACCACTCAATATATTATTGATGGCACATAAAAATATCTCTTTTTTCATCATAAAAATGATTATACAAGAAGTTTATTAAGAGCAGAAGTAAAAGTGAAAACTCTAGAGTTCAATTTCTCGAACTGTCCACTCTTGGGTATTGAGAGGGCGAAAATAGTGCTTAACCTGCATCACACCATCGGCATTGATCTCGACCATAGCACACTCACTTAAAGGTTTCTCTCGTGCACAGACTTCACCCGAGTTGATAAAGAGTGTCTCTCCCTTTTTTTCTGCCTTAAAATGGTGTGTATGTCCTGAGATTACGATATCGGCATCGGCATTCATATAATAAGGGAGGTGCATCATCTTGATCTTAATCCCCTCGATCTCAAAGTAATGAGGTTCACGATAGATAGCATAGTGTCCATAAAGAGGGATCAGTGTGGTATCATTATTGCCATAGACTGCTACGGTAGGAAGCCCTGAGTTTTCCAACATCTGAAGATGAGTTTCAAGTTCAAGATCTCCTGCATGCAAGAGGTGTGTAGCACCTTCTTGCTTAAGCTTATCAATCGCCTCTTGGTGTAGTTGTGTCTTACGATGGGTATCGGAGAGAATCCCCAATTTAATCGGCTTTGGCATCTTCTTTCTCTTTTACTTTACGTTTCTCTTGAGGAACAGGCTCTTTCCATTTGCATTTTTTATCAATACACTCATAGAACTCCCCACTCTTGAGTACCTTATGGACAACCATGCTTTCACACTCGGGACATTTACGATCCTGAGGCTCTCCGTTGGTAATAAATCGACATTTTGGGTAGTTCGAACATCCATAAAAAGTCCCCCGTTTACCCTCTTTTTCGAGCAATTTAGATCCACATTTAGGACAAGGCTGATCGAGCTCTCGTGGAGGAACAAGAGGTTTGGCATTTTTACACTTAGGATACGCCGAACATGCCAAAAACTTACCACGACGGCTATCTTTAATGACCATCATTGCCCCACACTTATCGCAAGGGATATCGGTCTTTTCAGGTTCTGGTGGCGCATTACCCTCTAGATCGGTGGTGTATTTACATTTAGGAAAGTTACTACATGCGATAAACTCACCATAACGTCCTTTTCGTCGAAGTAACTCACTCCCACACTTAGGACACATCTCACCTGTAGGAATTGCCATCTTTTTACTCGGAATATTCTTTTTTCCATCGGTAATCTTCTGCATAAAGGGTTCATAGAACTCTCGCAAAAGCTTTTGCCAATCCATTTTACCTTCGTCAATCTCATCAAGTTCCGCTTCCATTCGAGAGGTAAATGAGCTATCCACAATCTCGGGGAAATACTCCTCTAACATCTCTACCACCGTAAAGGCTATCTCTGTGGGGTGGATACGTTTCTTTTCGATCTCAATATATTTACGTGTCTGTAAAATGGTAATGGTAGGGGCATAGGTACTCGGTCGACCAATCCCTAGTGATTCTAACTTCTTAATAAGGCTTGCTTCATTGTATCGTGCAGGTGGTTCGGTAAAGTGTTGCTCTTTTTTAATATCATCGAGTGTTACCTTTTGACCCGCTTTAAGTTCAGGAAGCAACTTATCTTTTTCATTATAACCTGTTACACGATAGAATCCATCAAAAAGCAGTTTTCGACCACTCGCTTTAAAGGTACTCTTTTGACCTTTGAACATCAAACTTTGTGACTCAAGTCGTGCCTCGGTCATCTGTGATGCCAAAAATCGATTATAGATCAATCGATAGAGTTTAAACTCATCGCTACTTAGGTAATCTTTGGCAATCAGTGGTGTAAACTCCACCATGGTCGGACGAATCGCTTCGTGTGCCTCTTGGGCACCTTTGGACTTACTCGCATAAAACTTGGGCTTTTTAGGAAGATAATCATCCCCAAACTGCGATTGAATATAGGCTCTAGCCCCTTCAACCGCCTCTTTGGCAAGGTTAAGCGAGTCGGTTCGCATGTAGGTAATTACCCCCATGTTGCCTTTATCGGTCTTGACCCCTTCATAGAGCTTTTGGGCAACCATCATGGTCTTTTTAGGAGAGAATCCCAACTGTGTGGAGGCTGCTTGTTGCAAGGTTGAAGTCATAAAAGGTGGAGGCGTTTTACTCTTTCGCTCCCGCTTCTCTAAAGAGGCAACCACAAACTGCTCCTCTCTTGCAGAGTCTACAATCTGGGAAGCCATCGCCTCATTTTTAATGGTTAACTTATCAATCTTTAGCCCATCAAACTCATAGATACTTGCATCGATATCCTTCTCGAAAATCGCATCAATGCTCCAGTACTCTTCGGGTTTAAAGGCTTTAATCTCTCGCTCGCGATCTACTACGATTTTAAGTGCCGAGCTCTGTACCCGTCCTGCACTTAATCCTTTTTGAATCTTACTTGCTAAAAGTGGTGAGAGCTTGTAGCCCACAATACGATCCAAAAGTCGACGTGCCTGCTGAGCATTAACAGAATCCATATCGATACTGCGTGGGTTCTCTAGTGCATTTTGAATGGCGGTTTTGGTAATCTCATGAAACACAATCCGAGGAAGTGTTTCGGGATCTTTTTTAATCGCCATAGCAATATGATACCCAATCGCCTCCCCTTCACGATCCTCATCGGTTGCGATGTAGATGGTCTCTGCCTCTTTAGCAAGCTTTTTCAGCTCTTTGACCGTAGGGTTAACATCTCGGGGAATTGTGTACTTGGGAACAAAGGTGCCATCCTCCTCCACCGTAATACCAAACGAGCTCTTAGGGAGATCCCGAATATGCCCTTTTGAGGCAACAACTTTATAGTTTCTGCCTAGAAAATTGCTAATGGTTCTGGCTTTTGCGGGAGACTCAACGATAATCAAATTTTTCATATATACAATACCCTAATCGAGATAGAATTTTCGGCATTGTATCGAAAAATAGTTTAACGCGGATATAATTCAGAAACTTTAATTCTATTTAAAAGTTCACATTTATATTATTATTAAGTCATTAATTAAAATATCTTTCGATATACTTTAACAAAAAAAATAGGGATAGCCTCCATGACAACAAAAGAAATAATCTGGACGACCATTTTGATTCTGCTCATTATCACTCTAGTGAGCATGGTACTCTATATGATCTACTACACTTCGAAGTTTAAAATCAATCAGAAAAAGACACAACTGAGCAACAAACTGGAGTGTGATCGAGTTCGACAAGAACAGCTTTTTAGAAACTGGTACGACTACTTCTGGTCAAACCCCATGCGATTCTGGTGGACACTACTCTTTTTGTGTTTCTTTGTCGGTTTGGGACTCTCACTTGATCGTACCCTTGCATACAGTGGATTAGGACTCTTGTTTAGCTTTATCTCTTTTGTTACATTAACCGCTTTTCTTGTGTTTGCCTACAAAAGCTACTATTGGTTCCCCATCAAAGCCAAAGCACGTCTTGAAGAGTTTGAAAAAGCAATCGAAGCAGGTATTCGTAAAGAGACCGAATCGGAAGAGGACAATATTCATGAGTTTACCAAACACGATGAGGAGTTTGATACCGAGCCCGTGATCTTTAAGTTCCCTGTGGAGGTCAAAAAGTGCCAATATCCACTCTTTGAGAAAAATCCTAAAAAACAGACCGTTATTGCTGAAAGAAAATTAGAATTTCTGGTACTCTCGAGTGAATACTTTAATATCTGTAAAAGTGCAACCAAGTTTAAACTACTTGACCCAGAACGTCTACCTGAACCCAAAAAGTGTGCCGAGAAACGAGCTGCAGGTGGATGTAAAGAGTTCTACTACTCTCAGATGAAAAATGTCTACTACGATATGGGAAAAGAGGCGATTGTTATTAAGTACTATAACGATATCGATGATGTTGAGTTCGCAGTAAAAAAGACCAATGGAGATCGAACCAAAGCGGTCAAAGAGCTTCGTAAAAAACTCCGAATCAAAGAGAGACAGATCCTCAAAAAACTTGAAGAGCAAAACAACTACGAATCCATTAAAGATCGACGCAAAAAAGGGAATTCTAAAGAAGAGAAGAGTGACGATTAAATCGTCTCTCCTTCTAGATAGGAATACGTAAACGTTGCCCCACAAATATCTGATCAGGATTTTGAATTACCTCTGGATTTGCTCGTAAAATCTTGGGGTATTGATTGTAATCTTTATAGGCTCGATAAGCAATCTTTGAAAGGGTATCACCCTTTTTGACCACAATAATCCTCATCTCATTGGAACGAACTTTCAGCTCTTTACGAATCTCCTGAGTATAAGAATCCTCATTAAGGGTATTCTCCAACTCACTTGAAAGTTGTAGCAGATCACTCTTTTGCAGCTTCTCTTTAGGTTGTATCACCACCTTATTGTAATGATTTTTCTGTGTTGGTAAATGCTTTTCAATATGTTTCTCTACATTAATGTTCTTCATTGCCAAAGCATCTAACGGTGTACTCTCAAGATGATCGGTCTCTTGATCCAAGAGGGCTTGAGCGTAGCTGTCATCATCTTGAAGATTTACTTTTGGGGAAGTAGCTTCAGGAGTCGATTTGATTAAGGCATGCTGGTCAAGCTCTCTCATCACCATCTGTGCAATCTGTATCAACTCTTGATTACTCAATGAACTACGTGAAGGAGCAACTGCTTCTTCTTGCTTTGGTTGATAAATAGGAAGCGAAGAGGATTCTGTAGCAGGTACTGCTGGTAACGACTGCTCTTTTACGACAAAGATATACCCAAAGAGAATAAAACTCAAAAGCAACACAATCGCCAACAGTTTAATAATCGTATTGAGTATCTCTGAACGTTTCTCTTCTCGATTGGTATGCCCATACGCATTATAATAATCATGATTCAAACTGCTCTCTTTGTTATAATACATCTTGGCTCCTTAAGTAGATCTCTGTTAAAAAATTTTAATCATAAATTTCAACCTTAACAGTTACTTTATGTTTTATTTTAACATTTTAACACTTAAATAAAAGATTTTCATTAATAACTACAATGCAGTTCGAATAAATTTCTGATCTTTCACGGTTTTAACACATTCTGTTGCTATACTGTTGCCATGAGAGTCCAATATATTCTTCTCACTATTTTTCTCACATGAGACTCTCATGTGATGGCTTCTGTTTCATATTATTATCATTTCCCACTAAAGCAAGACACAACCGAAGCTATCCTTCTCCTTACGGGAGAGAACTATTTCCCTCCCCATCCGTGCATTTTTTTGGCAATAAGTATCTCATAATGTTCAAACAGGTCAATGGTATTCATCGCAACATAAAGATGCTCCTCTAAATGAGCGTACCATCTCTGTATCAATTCAGGATCATTTTTGGGTAAAAAGAGAATAATATTGCCTGAACTCTTAATATGCCCATGTACTTTTTTGACAAATTTATTCTCAAACTCAAGAGGAATCTCTGCAGAAACAAAGAGAAAATCATACTGCTTTACCATCGGTGCATAATTTTTTTGATCTAATGAAATCTTTTTAATTAACTGCAATGGTGATGGTCGATGCACCCTTTTGAGTGCTTCATAAAAATCTTCATTGGTTGTTGCCAAAAGATACTCATACTCCTCCTCTAGAGATAATGCTCTGAGTGCATAATAGAGCTGTTCTCCTCCATCACTAATGTGCATAATACGTGTGGCGGGATACGCAGGAATAATACCTAAGAGTTGATTGATTGATTCTTCTTCTAAATGTTTCATAAGATCACTCTAGCAAAAAATAGATAAAGTTATTATTGGTATAATCATTTTCTAGAGATAAATTATATTATATGGTTACACCCAGAAAGCATGATCCCCACCCTTAGGAGTAAAAATGTCTCAAACACCTTATACCATCACCCTACTACAGATCCCCACAACAAAAGAGTACCACACCAATCTATCACGACTTCTTCAAGAGATTAAAAATGCCTCTCAGAGTGATCTAATTATTGCCCCAGAGGTCTGTTTAACAGGATTTGATTATGAAGCATTCGAAAAAGCTGCTGCCTTTTTTGACCCTGCTATCCAAGCGATCAAAGAGATCCCAACCCAAGCAATGATTGTACTTACCCTCATTAAAAAACTTCCTCAAGGATTTGTGAACCAAGCAGTAGTTATTCATAACCAACAGCTCTGCCATCAACAGAACAAACACCAACTCTTTACCGTTGGAGAAGAGACAAAATATTTCTATCGTGGAGAGGCTTCAGGAATTGTTCCCTTTGAAGTCGAAGGAGTTCGTTATGGTATTTTAATCTGCTTTGAGTTACGTTTTAAAACACTCTGGAGACAACTAGAAGGGGTAGATATCGTTCTTGTTCCAGCCATGTGGGGGTTGGGTAGAAAACGCCATTTAGAGGTACTCTCTGAAGCCCTAGCAGTGATGAATCAAAACTTTGTTATTGTCTGCAACTCTGCCAATGAAGATATGGCAAAAAGCTCTGCCGTACTCTCCCCATGGGGAGATCGTATCCAAGACGATACCAAAGAGGTGATTACCACCACCATTGATCTCAAAGAGATCAAAAAGGTTCGTCGCCTTATCCCCATGAGAACGGGAGATTAACAAAGTTTTACCTTTTACTCAAAACTAGAGATAGGAGCAACAGTAATCACTCAAACGCTTCACCCGAAGTTGAAACTTAGAGTTTGCAGGTACATTAAAGTGCTCACCGTCTCGAATGGTAATCCACTCATCACTATCGGGAAGCTTTACCTCCATCTCACCTGAAGTAATCTCCATAAGCTCTGCTGCTTCGGTTCCAAACTCATAATCTCCCTCTCGCATAAAACCCAATGTTTTACGACTTCCATCAGAGAAATGGAGGGTGCGACTCGTTACTGCCCCATCAAAATAACTGTTTCCCGCAACCTCAACACTCACATTATCAAATCTCATATTGATCCTTTTTCATTTTGTTTCAAACATTATAACATGAGAAGCGGAAAAGCTATTTAAATTGTCCCTAAAATCTCTTTGGACTACTGACACCCCACACACTCTTGGCTTCGATCCTCAATATCATTGGTTGCCTCGGGAGATTGACTCCGCAGATAGTAGGTCGATTTGAGTCCATACTTCCACGCATTCATATAGATCTCATTAAGGTAGCGTCCACTCGCCTTATCTAGAGAGAGGAAGATATTAAGCGACTGCCCTTGATCGATCCACTTTTGACGAATCGCCCCTGCTTTGACCAAGACATTTTGATCCAGATCGTAACTAGGAATATAATACTCCCATGTCTCGGGTGACAAGTTGGGGACAACCACAGGAATTAATCCAGAGAGATTCTCTTCAAACCATTTACGCTTGTAAACAGGTTCAATCGCTTGAGTGGTTCCTGTCAAGATAGAGATAGACGAGGTTGGGGCAACCGCCATTAGATAACCATTTCGCATACCATCTCGCTTGACTTTATCTTTCAGTTCCAACCAATCATGGGTATACCCAAAGAGTCCTCCTCTATCAACCAGTTTACACGCCTCTTTATTGGCTTTGTCAATAGGAAAGAGACCTTGACTCCAGTCGGATCCTTCATAGAGTGGGTATTTCCCCTTCTCTAAGGCAAGATCACTAGAGGACTTAATCGCATAATACGAAACCGACTCCATGACCTCATCGATCTTGTGAAAGTGCTCATTACTCCCCCAGACAATCTTGGACTCTGCCAACATTTGTGCCTCTCCCATGACCCCTAGCCCAATAGCACGAGTTGCTTCGTTGGTCTTTTTCACCTTGGCAAGAGGGTAGAAGTTAAGATCAATTACATTATCAAGCATCCGAATCGCCACAGGCACCACCCGTGCAATATCCTCAATGGTATTGATCTTAGAGAGGTTAATCGAAGCGAGATTACAAACCGCTGTCTGACCGTCGGTGGTGTCTTTATCCACCATCCAGATTTCTTTACCATTAATCGAATCAAGTGCAGTAATCTTCTTAGCAGGCTTGCTCATTCCGCTGTCTACGGTGATAATCTCATCCTCTTCAAAAACATCAATCGATTGATCCTGATAGATTACACGAATTTTATAGTGATTAGGAGAGGTGTTCTGGAATATCTCCGTGCAGAGGTTACTACTACGAATTACCCCTTTATGCCGATTGGGATTGGCTTTGTTGGCGGCATCCTTAAAGGTCAAAAAGGGATTTCCTGTTTCAAAATAGCTTCGTAGTATCTCTTTCCATAAGCCTTTAGCAGAGATTACCTCTTTGGTAATACCCTCTTGTTGTTCTAGCTCTAAATATCGTTGATTAAACGCATCACCATAGAGGTCAGTCAACTCGCGTACCTCATAAGGATCAAAGAGTGTCCAATTGGCATCGGCTTGTACCCGCTCCATAAAAAGATCATTAAGCCACAAAGCAGGAAAAAGATCATGTGCTCGTCGTCGCTCCTCCCCTGAGTTTTTCTTTAGATCCAAAAAGTCCCGTACATCAATATGCCATGGCTCAATATAGACCGCAATTGCCCCTTTTCTTGTCCCCAATTGATCGACCGCAATGGCAACATCATTGGCAATTTTAAGAAACGGAACAATCCCGCCTGCCGCATGTTTATGCCCATCTATATAGCTTCCCATACCTCGAACCTGTGACCAGTCCCAGCCGATACCTCCACCAAATTTACTCAACAGTGCCATCTCTTTGTAGGCATCAAAGATCCCTTCGATATTATCAGGTGTCGAACCAATATAACACGAAGAGAGTTGATGGCGGGGGGTTCGGGCGTTGCTTAGTGTTGGTGTAGCAGCCATCACTTCAAACTTACTTAAAATATCATAGAATTTTTTCGCCCAAGATTGACAATCGAGCTCATTTTGAGCCAAGAACATCGCTACCCCCATAAAGAGCTGTTGAGGAAGCTCCATGGGAATCCCCTCTTTATCTTTGAGAAGATAACGATCATAAAGTGTCCGAATTCCAAGATAGGTAAACTGAAGATCCCGAGAAGGATCAATATAGTCATTAAGATCATCAAGGTCGTATTTATCTTTTAGTCCCAAAAGAATACGTCCCTCCTGCTCCCCTCGCTCGAAATATTTACGCAGATGAAAATAGGGTTTTCCCTTCTCTCCACCCAAGTTACGCCCTACTTTATGATAGAGATCATAAAGAAAAAGCCGAGCAGCAACAAAGGTCCAGTTGGGTCGATCAACGTCAATCTTGTCAACAGCAGTTTTAATTAATGTCTGTTGAATATCTTCAGAACTTATCATGTCTCGAAACTGTAGGTTGGCATCCACCTCCAATTCACTCTGGCTCACTCCTGCTAAACCTGCAACAGAAGCCGAGGTGTGTTTTTGAATCTTAGTAATATCTAATCGTTCTACCCTACCGCTTCGCTTGACAACTCGTATCATATAAACCCCTTGATGTATTATAATTTATTATTTTATTTTACAAAAAAAGCACTTGAGTTATTGTTAAAAAACGTGCTTTTCTGTATTAGATATTCTTATCTTTAATTGTAAGTTTTTTTACTTTTTCCAGAGGGTTGAGAGGGTCTCAACCCTCTGTTTTATTTGAAGACTCGATTGAAGATAGCATCCACATTTTTGGTGTAGTAGTCAAAGTTAAAGCACTCTCGAATCTGCTCTTCGCTGAGTGATTTTCGTAACTCTTCATCTGCAAGAAGATATTGTAAATAGAGTGATTCCCCCTTCTCATTGGTAGTTGGTTTACCTTGCTGAATCTCCTCCCAGACCTTCATTGCATTACGCTGAACAATCTTATACGCATCCTCTCGGCTTACACCTGCTTTAGGAAGTTCTAGAAGAACACGTTGAGAGAAGACCAATCCACCAGTGAGATTAAGGTTTTTCATCATGTTCTCAGGCATCACGGTAAGGTTAGCAATCACTCCATTCATACGATGAAGCATAAAGTCTGTGGTTACAAACGCATCGGGTAACCAGAATCGCTCAGTTGAGGAGTGGCTAATGTCTCGCTCATGCCAAAGGGCAACATTTTCCATTGCAGGGGTGGCATAGGCACGAATAATACGAGCAAGCCCTGTAATGTTCTCGGTAAGAATTGGGTTACGCTTATGAGGCATGGCTGAGCTTCCTTTTTGTCCTTTGGCAAAGAACTCCTCACACTCATACACTTCGGTTCTCTGCCAGTGGCGTACTTGTACCGCAAACTTCTCTACTGAACTTGCCAAAAGTGCCAAAGCAGTTGCCAAACGAGCATAACGATCCCGCTGAATCACCTGATTAGAAGCAGGTGCAGGTTTGAGTCCAAGCTCCTCCATGGCATACTCTTCAAGCTCTAGTGGTGCATGGGCAAAATTCCCCATCGCTCCACTAATCTGACCCACACGAATTACCTCCATGGTCTGCTCAAGGTTCTCAAGGTGACGTGCCATCTCATCGTACCAGACAGCCAAAACCAGACCAAAGGTAATGGGCTCTCCATGAATTCCATGGCTTCGTCCAACCATGAGGGTCATTTTGTGTTCCATGGCACGTTTTTTAATCGACTCCATCATCATCTTAACATCTTTGATAATAAGCTCTAATGAACTGGTCATCTGCAATGCTACGGCAGTATCAACAGTGTCTGAAGAGGTCATTCCATAGTGAAACCATCGACTCTCCTCCCCTAAGGTCTCCGCAACAGAGGTGGTAAAAGCAATAAGGTCATGGCGGGTTACCGCTTCGATCTCATCAATACGCTCTACAGAGAAACCTGCATTCTCTACGATCTTTTTGGCATCGTCATCAGGGATGAGCCCCAATTTATTCCACGCCTTGACCACCGCCAACTCTACATCAAGCCACGCTTGATATTTTGCCTGCATTGTCCATTTTTCTGCCATTTCGGGTCGGGAGTATCGTTCTATCATTGTTTCTGTTTTCCTTAAGTATTGTGAAGTTTCTAAAATTGTTCAATGGCATCGAATCTACAAAAGTGCACGAGTATATTGGGCGATAGATTCCGTAGGTTCGATCTCATCGAACAAGAAAGAAGTGTTAGGTTTTTATGATAGAATTCTACCCAATTAGAGTAAAAAAGAGGTAAAAAATGCCATTCGTCAAACGACCTTTCCAGATAGAAAAACCAATCAAGGCGTTTCTGTTTGCCATGCGTCAATTCAACTTTACACAGGGTCAAGCCCAGAGTCTTATTAGCCGAGGACGTATTCTTGTCAATGGCAAGTCAATCTACGATACAGGTGCAGTCATTCAAGGAGAGATTGAAGTGGTCTACTTTGAGCCCAAGAGCCGAGGAATTGAGCCCATATTCATTGACAAAAACTTTCTTGTTTTTGATAAACCCTCTGGCATCTTGGTTCACCCAAACACCATGTCAACCGAGTACTCCATGCTTGATGAGATCCGTCACCACTCAGGAGACAATGCCAACGCTTCACACCGTATAGATATGGAGACCTCAGGACTTCTTCTCGCCTCTCGTCATAAAAATGCCGAACGTATCATCAAAGGGTTGTTTGAACATAAAACCATTACCAAACGTTACCTAGCATGGGTCACGGGTGAGATAAAAGATCCATTTAGCGTCGAAGAGCCCATTCGCATACGAGAAGACTATAGTCAAAACAAACATAAAGTCGCTATCCATCCAGAAGGGAAATATGCCAAAACGCTCTTTTTACCCCGTTACTATGATGCTCAACTTGACAGCACCCTTGTTGAGTGTAGTCCTGTTACAGGGCGTACCCATCAGATACGGATTCACTTGTTTCACGTGAAACATCCCATTTTGGGTGATCCTATTTATGGTACTGCTTTTGAGGTGAGTAATGCCTACCTCAATGGCACACTAAGCGATAATGACCGATACCGTGCCACAGGAGCAACCCGTCTGATGTTGCACGCTTATCGTCTAAGCTTTCCTTACGGTACGCACTACGAGATCACCTCCCGTATCGATTTTCAAGAGGCAAAAAAAGAGATCTGCCCCAAAGAGGAGCGAAGTTTTTTTAGATAGATACTCCTGTATCTATCTGTTACTCTAGCTTAATCTTGTAAAGCTCGGTAGACTCCAACAGCAGAGACCACCACCACAATTACAATAAAAGCAACCATTACCCAATCTAAAATACCCATCTACGCATCCTTTAATTCATTATCTCTTAACTGTCCACAGGCTGCAGATATGTCCAAGCCTTTGGACTCCCGAATGGTACAGTGCAGACCATGCTGTGTCAAATAGGATTGAAACGCTTTCATCGTTTTCTCCTCAGGTCGCTGATAGGTTGTACCACCATAGGGATTAAAGTATATCAAGTTGACCTTAGACTTAATCCCATTAAGTAAAGAGAGCAGTTTCTTGGCAGAATCAATATCATCATTAACATCTTTAATGACAAGATACTCAAACATTACCCGTTTACGATCATTGACAGGGAATGCCTTGACCGCATCGATAATGGACTGAATGTTATAGGCTTTGTTAATCGGCATTAACTGCTCTCGTAATTCATCATCAACGGCGTGTAAAGAGATTGCCAAATTGACACCCAGATCCAGTTTGCCCAACTTGACAATTTTACTACTGAGTCCTGAGGTTGAAATGGTCTGACGATGTGGAGCAATAGCCATTCCATCAGCATCAGCAAAAATTCGAGAGGATTGAGCCACCGCTTCGAGATTGTCAAGTGGTTCACCCATACCCATATAGACAAGGTTAAGTCGACGGTTTGCGTCAATGTTGTTGTCTTTTTTAATTAAACGAACCTGTTCGACAATCTCACCTGCACTGAGGTTGGCAATAAACCCACTCTTGGCTGTCAAACAGAACGAACACCCTACTTTACATCCTACTTGACAAGAGATGCACACGGTATAACGTTCATGATGTTTAATTGAACCATCTTCATGATACTGCTTGGGCTTCATCAACAGCAGTACAGCCTCTACTGTCTCGCCGCTCTCCAACTCAAAAAGGTACTTAATACTCCCATCCCTACTCTGCTCTTTTCGAACAATTTTGAGAGGTGCAATACGAAAACGCTCCTTTAACTCCTCTCTAAGGGCTTTAGGGATGTTCTTCATTGCTTCAAAATCTTCAACATACTGATGGTAGAGCCATGAGTAGATCTGCTTGGCTCGAAATGCGGGTTTAATTAAATTTGCCAACTCTGCACGAGTATAATCTTGCAGAGCAGGTTTTTTACTGCTGTTACTGTTCATTGTTCTTTACTCTCTTTTCCATATAGGCAATAAGTCTTAACATCGCCTCTCGATGGTTTTTTATAAAATCTTGATGGGCATCTTTGTCACATCGGTTGGTCACCACAAAGAGCCCACCTGCTGGAATATTAAACCGCTTGGCAACTTTAAGTACGGCATAAAACTCCATGTTCTCTAGGGTTATCCCTTTGGCAAGGTAATGAGATGACAAGCTAGAATCTGTTGTAATGTAATTGGATGAGTTGACAATTGTTTCACGTGAAACCTCTTCGGCACTACTAACAAAATTGTCAATAGGCGTATAGGCTCCTGCATTAAAAAAGCCATTCTCTATATTGGTTGCACTCTTAGATTCGACAATGTCAAAAATCTCATGCTTGCCATACGCCCCTGCACTTCCTACAAAAAGTAAAAAGGGTGGTGGACGACGTAGACAGAGTGCTGTCAGGTTGACACTCATATCAATCAGACCAATCCCCATTGCCTTAGCAAAGGGGAAAGACTCTTTCTCTCCTGCACAAATAATCATTTTAAATTCTCACAGGAATATGATTATCACGAAGATAGTGCTTAAGATCCATAATATCAATCTCCCTAAAGTGAAAAATTGATGCTGCCAAAGCAGCATCGGCATGACCAAGGGTAAAGGCTTCGAGCATGTGCTCCATTGTCCCAGCCCCTCCACTAGCAATGATGGGAATATTCACTACCTCAGCAATACGCGAATTGAGATCATTAGCAAAACCTGCTTTGGTACCATCAGCATCCATCGAGGTAATCAGCAACTCCCCTGCCCCACGATCATACGCCTCTTTTGCCCACGCAATGGCATCGATTCCTGTATCATTACGCCCCCCATGGGTAAAGATATGCCACTTATTAGGAGCAACCTTTTTAGCATCAATCGCAACCACAATACACTGAGAACCAAACCGCTTAGCCCCCTCATTAATAAACGCTGGGCGTTTGATCGCTGCGGAGTTAATGCTGACCTTATCACATCCGACATTGAGCAGATTATAAATATCGCCAAGCTCTCGAATACCACCGCCCACGGTTAGAGGAATAAAAACCTCTTTGGCAACCTCTCGTACCACATCAACAATTGTATCACGCCCCTCATGAGAAGCACCAATATCCAAAAAAGTGATCTCATCGGCACCCTCTTGATTGTAGCGTTTTGCCACCTCTACAGGATCCCCTGCATCCCTGAGTCCGACAAAGTTAACCCCTTTGACCACTCGACCATTATCCACATCAAGACAGGGGATAATCCGTTTCGCAAAATATTCCATTGTTGTCCTTATTTTTAGAAGAGTCTAAAATAGTGTTTTTATCGTAAAATTATATCCAAACTATTACCATAACCTACAACGCCCCATCTCATATCTAAACCATACCTTTAGTATGCTAGAATTCCATCCAAATTGTTAATATGGCTTAGCGGGCTTATATCTAAACGAAATCTTAAGTAAGAATTGTGTAAAATGAACGAAATTAAAAATCTATCTGAATTTGCAAGTAAACGGTTTGGTCAAAACTTTTTAAAGAATGACGCAATTATCAAAAGAATCATCCAATCGATTCCCAATGACTCTCTAAGGGTTGCTGAAATTGGGCCTGGCTTAGGTGATTTAACCAAAGAGCTAATACTGGCTCGTAATGTCACAGCATTTGAGGTTGATAAAAGATTATGTGAGCATCTTACCTCAACATTTAGTACTCCCCTCCGTCAAGGGAGACTAACATTGGAGTGTGGAGATGTGCTTGAGCGTTGGGGTGAAGGATCGTTGCTCGATGAAGATTATCATCTAGTAGCCAACCTCCCCTATTATATTGCCACCAATATTATCTTGAAAGCATTAAAAGATGAACGATGCCAATCGGTACTGGTTATGGTTCAAAAAGAGGTAGCCGAGAAGTTCTCGGCCTCTTCGGGGGAGAAGGCATTTTCTGGACTCTCCGTCCTCACCCAACGTGTGGGGTATGCTGAGTTGCTTTTTGATGTGGGTTCAGAGAACTTTGTTCCCCCTCCAAAGGTCACCTCTTCGATTCTTTTAATACGCAAAAACCGTAGTGAGGATGATCGAGCGTTTGAAGAGTTTCTCAAGGTTGCTTTTAAACAACCCCGTAAGAAACTCTCCAAAAATCTAGCAACCCACTACCCCAAAGATAAGATTGAGGCACTCTTTTCACAACTACATATCAAGCCCAATATCCGACCTCATGAAGCTGAGACATCTATGTATCATCACTTATATACTGAATTAAACAAGGATAATATAGATGGAAGAGAAAAAAACAACACAGAGTAGTAATAACAATACAACCCCTGAGAAAAAGGTAGGTCGAGATCGACCAGATCGTCCCAAACGATCACGTAATCCACACCGTGTTCCTGCAAAAAAGAGCGAGAAAAACAGTGCTTCAACCACAGAGAAAAGCAACAACTCTTCTCGAACAAAAGAGCATAAAAACAGCAAAGATCACAAAAAAGAGAAACCACAAAACGGTCGTACTCCACATAAAAAACCTAACAGCAATAAACGCCCTAACAACAAAAACGGTGGTGCTAGTCGTAATAAACGCAATAAAAATAGCATGGGACCACTTAGTAATGATATCAAAGCAGCACTGATTGAAAACCGTGAAGCCAACGATGCCCGTATGAATCCATGGAGAAAAATCGATACCTCCAATAAGCACAAAATCCGATTCACTCCCCTTGGCGGACTTGGAGAGATTGGTGGGAACATTGCCGTTTTAGAGGATGATGAGAGTGCCATTATTATCGATGTAGGAATGAGCTTTCCCGATGAGACCATGCATGGGGTAGATATCTTGGTACCTGATTTCTCCTACCTGCATGCGATTAAGAGTAAAATCAAAGGGATTGTAATCACCCATGCCCACGAAGATCACATCGGGGCGGTTCCTTATCTATTTAAAGAGCTTAAATTCCCAATCTATGGAACCCCTTTGGTACTTGCCATGATTGAGAACAAATTTCAAGAGCATAAACTCAAAGATGATGTAAAATACTTTAACTACATCTCCAAACGTAAAATCTATGATATTGGTACCTTCAAAGTAGAGTGGATGCACATGACCCACTCGATTATCGATGCGTGTGGACTTGCTATTCAGACCAAGGCGGGTACCATTTTGCATACCGCCGACTTTAAGATTGACCACACCCCCATCGATGGACTCACCACCGACTTGCAACGCTTTGCCCACTATGGAAATGAAGGGGTCTTGTGCCTATTCTCAGATAGTACCAACTCCCATAACCCAGGGTATACCAAGAGTGAAGCCGTGGTTGGAAAAACCTTTGACACCCTCTTTAACTTAGCAGAAGGGCGGGTTATTATGTCTACTTTCTCCTCCAACACACACCGTATCTACCAAGCAATGGAGCGAGCGGTCGCTGCCAAGCGTAAAGTCTGTGTTATTGGACGCTCTATGGAGCGTAATATCGAAGTAGCACGACGCTTGGGGTATCTAGATATCTCCGATAAGCACTTTATCGAAGCCCACGAAGTTAATCGCTATGCCGATGCTGAGGTACTTGTGGTCACCACAGGATCTCAAGGAGAAGAGATGGCAGCCCTCTCCCGTATGGCAACCGATGATCATCGTCATATTAAACTCAAACCCACCGATACGGTCATTATCTCTGCCCATGCTATTCCAGGGAATGAGGGATCGGTCTCAAGCCTTATGAATAAACTGGTCAAAGCTGGAGTCACCGTACGCTACAAAGATTTTGAGAACATTCACGTCTCAGGTCACGCTGCCCAAGAGGAGCAGAAGCTTATCTTGCGTCTGGTACAACCCAAATTCTTCTTGCCCGTGCATGGAGAGTATAACCACATCTTTAAGCACGCCAAAACCGCGGTAAGTTGTGGGGTTAATGAGCGAAATATTCTACTTATGAGCGATGGGGATCAGGTTGAAATTACCCCTAAATATATTAAAAAAGTCAAAACTGTCAAAGTGGGCAAAAGCTTTATCGACAACCAAAACAACAAAGAGATCAAAGTTGATGTGGTCAACGATCGTCAAAAGATGGCAGAAGATGGTGTGGTTAATATCGCCATTCAGATTAATAAAGAGACCAAAAAAGTAGTGGGTAAAGCTGCGGTTTCAACCTATGGTCTTATCCCCAACAAAGAGATGAAACGCTTTAGCCATGAGATTGAGAATATTATTGAAACCTTCTTGCTCAATGTTAAACCCGAACAACTCAGCTCCGAAAAAATTGCCCAAGAGGAGCTTCGTACCGTGATTCGAAAACATATTGTTCGAACCAAACGACGCTACCCCATTATTACCCCTGTGGTCTTCTTGATCTAATAAGATCTTTAAGAGATCCAAAGGGTCTCAAGAAGACCCTTTACCCCCTCCCCTCTTGCTTCTTCTCTTCATTGGAACTTAAATCTTCAGCTATATTTCATATAAAAAATATTATAATAAAATAATTTCACACAGGATTTAATATGTTTAACAATACAACAGAAGTTTTATTATTTATTTTATTGGCTATTTTTATTGGTATCTTTATTGGCTATTTCTTAGCAAAAATGCCAGAAGCGACCACCGAAGAGGGAGAGGAGAACGATATGCATGTAGATCCCTCTACAGGTATTGTTTCGGATGATTCTCTATTAAACCATGGAAAACGATAAAAGTTTTTCACCCTTGTGAAAACTCCTATTTTTTTAACAAAATAGGAGAAAACCCCCTTAAAAGATGTGAAATAATCCTTTTTTTACCCTTTTTAACAACTTTAAAAAATCATAAAAAACTAAAAATAATATTTTATCTAAAATAGTTAATACTTTTTCTCATTTTATACACTCTATTTTATAAAGTAATGTGAATAACTACATACAGACCTCTTACAGCAACTATGGTATAATTCGAACCATATTATACAGAAAGAAAAAAAGCATGCGACTCAATAAATATATCTCACACAACAGCAAATATTCACGGCGAGATGCCGACCGACTAATCGAAGCAGGTGAGGTAACCGTCAATAGAAAAAAGATGACCAACTTTGCCTATGATGTACAAGAGGGTGACCATGTTGCCATCAAGGGTATCCCCGTTAAACCTAAAACCGAACTGACCATGATTGTCTACAACAAACCCAAAGGAACCCTTGTCACCAAAAAAGATGATCGTGGACGTACCACCATCTACCATAAACTCCCTGGAAAGTTTCGACACTTTATCCCTGTGGGGCGATTGGATTACGCCTCTGAGGGGCTATTGATTATGACCGACTCTCCCAAAGTTGCCGATATACTAATGCGTTCTAAGCTAGAGCGTACCTACAACATCAAGATCGATAAACCCCTCACTCCCGAGATGGAACGTGCCATGCAAGAGGGGCTAGAACTCGATGATGCAAGAGCAGGCGGACACGAAAAGAGCAAAATTCACGCCATGAGTTTTGAGCCCTTTTTGCACTACGAAATTCGTGGAACAAGCCCCCACTTTACCAAACTACGGGTTACCATCAGTGAAGGGAAAAACCGCGAATTACGACGTTTCTTTGGTCATTTTGATGCCACGGTACTCGATCTTAAACGGGTCGCCTTTGGGGGGATTGAGCTTAACAACCTACCCACCAATAAAACCCGTTTCTTTACCCGACGCGAATATGATGATCTGCACAAATATCTCAAAGCGATCCAACGTCAAGAGGCACAAACTAAAAAAGAGGAACAAGACCGACTTCATTCCGAACGCCTAAAGGCTAAAAAACTAAAAAAAGAGCAAGAGAAACGTGAACGTCTTGCCAGCAAAGCCAAAGAGAAGAGAGGCTAATGTCCCTTGCACTCAAATACCGTCCTCAATGTTTTGATGAGATGGTAGGACAAGCACATCTCATTGCTCCTAACGCCATTTTACGACAGCTTGTCCAAAAGGGTGGACTTATTCACAGCTTTTTTCACGGTCCCGCAGGCTCGGGAAAGACCACCCTTGCACGGGTTATCGCTAAAGAGCTTAATGCTCCCTTTTATGAGCTCAATGCCACCACGATTAAGATTGACGAACTTCGCCAGATCTTTAAACGCTATACCAATACGCTAGAGAGACCCCTTGTTTTTATCGATGAAGTGCATCGCCTTAGCAAAACCCAACAAGAGGTACTCCTGCCATTTATGGAGAATCGGGTTGCACTTATTATGGGGGCATCGACCGAGAACCCCTACTTCTCACTCACCTCTGCCATCCGCTCTCGATCGCACCTTTTCGAGCTCAAACCGATTGAGGAGCCTGCTTTAGGAGACTATTTGGAGGTAATTCTTCAAAAAGAGCACCTTCAACTCTCACGAGAGGTTAAAAACTTTTTAATTCGCTCAAGTGGAGGCGATGCCCGTGCCATGCTCAATCTTCTAGAATCGGCTATGAGTTTAGGGGAGACCATCACCTTAGCCCAACTCCAAGCCATCCGCCCGCATGCCCTGCAAGCAGGTTCTGCTGAGCAAGACAGCCACTACGACCTTACCTCTGCCATGATCAAATCGATACGGGGATCCGATATCGATGCGGGGCTCTACTATCTTGCTCGCCTCATTCAAGGAGGAGAACCTCCTGAGTATCTGGCTCGACGTTTGGCAATTCTTGCCAGTGAAGATATTGGTAATGCCAACCCCCCTGCCCTTAACCTTGCGGCATCAACACTTACCATCGTTCAGCAGATCGGTTATCCTGAAGCCCGTATTCCACTGGCTCAACTGGTGGTCTATCTGGCATCATCCCCCAAATCCAATAGCTCCTACCAAGCGATTAATCGGGCTCTAGAAACGATACAAGCAGGGGAGATCTACCCCATTCCTCCCCATATCAAAGATCACCCCCAAGGCTACCAGAATCCTCATCACTATGGTGGCTGGGTAAATCAACCCTATCTCTCTACTCCCATCAAGCTCTACCAAAGTCAAGGTCAAGGGTTTGAGAAGAATCTAAATACATGGATTGAAAGGATAAAAGATGTTCATTAAACTGCTTCAGGTACTCATTGCGTTGAGCATGTTACTCATCTCCATTGGGACATGGCGGTATCAGGGGGATATTCATCACCTCAAAAAATCCCTCTTTCAGATCACCCATCCCCAACCCCAAGCACGCTATCAAGCCCTATGGGAACGCTACAGTGACAAAGAGACCCCCATGACAATAAAACCCCTACATTTTTGGAACTTTTTAGCACGTTGGCATCAGCCCAATACGCCCCTTCATCCCAGTGAAAAGATCATGGATCGCATCATTCATGATCCCCAATGGCAACCCAATATTCCCAACTCCAACAGCTCTACCTACCCCTTTTCACAGAAAATATGGATGAGCCAAAACCTCACCATTGAGGAGCTTCTAAGCTACCTGATGGATCATAACCTTAGCGTAGCATCTCCTCCACTGTCCGAAAGACATTCCATCCCAGATCGGTAACCGAGTAGCCCCCTTCGAGCATAAAGACCACGGGTTTATCCCCAAGGTCAAGGATGAATCGTACAATCTTGACAATCCCCTCATCGGTCACATGCAACTGGGCAAGGGGATCACTCTTATGCAGGTCATAGCCTGCTGAGACCAAGATAAGATCGGGCTTAAAAAAATCGTACGCTTTGGGGAGATCCTCCTCGTAGACCTCCAAGACCTCACGATCTCCACTATCGGGCATTAGTGGATGGTTAGCCGTATAGCCCAATCCCCGATCCCGTCCACGATGATCCTCCGCACCTGTTCCAGGGAAAGCAAAGGCTTGATGGGTACTAAAGTAAAAGACCGTATCATCCGCATAAAAGGCATCTTGCGTCCCATTGCCATGATGCACATCAAAATCGACAATCATCACCTTTTGATAGCCTTGGGCTTGGGCATAACGGGCGGTAATGGCAATATTGTTAAAGAGGCAAAACCCCATCGATTGAGTCGGCGTAGCGTGGTGTCCAGGGGGTCGCACCGCACAGAAGGCTCGATCAAATGCATCTGTTTTGATCCCATCAATGGCAACCAATCCTGCCCCCACTGCCATGCAGGCGGCTTGGTAGGAGTCTTTGGAGAGAATGGTATCGGCATCAATGGGCTGTTCTCTTTCGCTCTTTTGTTGTAGCATCCCAATAAGTGAAGGGTTATGCACCATGCCAATCTCCTCCTGCGTTGCGGGGCGTGGAGAGAGGGGAATAAGCTTATCCTGAATGGTTTTTATTTTAAGATTGATGCTTTTAAGTCGTTCACTTGATTCAGGATGACCTACACCTGTATCATGTTTGAGATAGATCTCATCGGTAATCCATGCTACCTTTTTCATTGCGTTCCTTTTTTATCTGTTCCACAAAAATCAGCAATACTGCCAACACCACAAACATCTCACGAATCTCATACTGCATGTTCTCAAACCGATACACCTCATGAGATGCCATTGAGATCACCGTTGCCAACAGAACAAATCCATAGTGCAACTTAAGCCATATACTACTCTTTTTTCGAATCAAATACAGCCCAAAGAGTCCCAAAGCCCCCAGATGCGTCACCATATCCATCCAGACCCCAAAGTCATCATAAAAGTAGATCTGAAAGACCGACGCAAACAGCACCACCAAAATAGTATGAGGATTAATATCAAAAAAACGTAAAAAATGATAACGTTGCAATAGGGTAGGGGGGAGAAACTTAACCAAAAGTGGCATAAAGACCAAAAGCGTATAGACGCTAGAATAAATCACCGAACTAAAGAGATTGGCATCTACCAAGTTGTGCAAATTGGTCTCATGTTGCAAGTTGGCTTTCATAAAAAATGCACTCGAGTGAAAATGAAAAAGCTGTTGTCCCCAACTGATCTCCTCCATCGCAGCCAAAAAAGTCAAACCAGAGAAGAGCCCAACCAACCAACGAAAATAACGCCTTAATGTATGGGCTCGTAGTGTATAAACTCCATACGCTGTAATTGCCAGTAAAAAGAGTACACTTAAAGACTCAAAAAAACCATTCTCTTGGGTCATAAAATGTAAAAGATAAGCATAAGAAGGAAAATTGGCACTTATCCAGACGGTTCCAATAGAAGTAATATAAAGAAGGGGTAGTAGTAATTTTTGAACTGTTTTCATGAGTGCAATTATAGTATACCTAAGCTATATTACAGTGAAAAGAATCCATATTTAACCTAGAGTAGGGTAGGGACTAAAGCCCATCCCCTAAAGGTTATTCCCACTCTCTAGATAGAGATTAAAAAAGTTACTCTACACAAGGATCGACAATACTCTCTTTATTGGGATAGAGATAGATCTCCACGCGACGATTGAGTGCCATGTTCTCTGCAGAAGTATTGGGTACCAATGGTTTAGAGAAGGAACACCCTTTGGTATAGATCTGATTGGGCAGATTACTCTGCTGTAAAATGCGTCCAACCGATGCCGCCCGTTGTTCTGAAAGACGTAGATTATAATCATAAGTTCCTCGACTATCGGTATGTCCTACAACCTGAATCAATGTCTTAGGATATTTCTGAAGAACAGGAATCATCTGTCTAATCTCCCGCTGTGCCGAAGGGGTAGGAACCGCAGAGTTGGTAGCAAACATCATTTTATCTCTAAACATAATTTTCACATGTTTATCGGTATTGGAGACCACCAAATCTTTATTTTTGTCACGCTCTGCATTGGGGTTATTATCTACTTGGGTATTGAGTACCTGAGCCACCTCCTGAGCTTGCTGATCTAGACTGTACCCAACCGCAGCACCAACCGCAGCACCAATGGCTCCACCCACCGCAGCTCGACTTCCAACTTTGCTACCTCGACTAGCGGTGGCTCCACCAACGACTGCACCAAGCAGACCTCCGACAATGGCACCTGTTTGAGCATTGGAAGTCTGCACAGCACCTCCGCTACTGGGCATTGCCATTCCATTTTGGACACATCCCGATAGTGAAAATCCCAACAACATAAGTATGGTTATTGAGCCTATCTTTTTATTTTTCATCATACTTTCCTTTTGATGTAAGTCTAGTAGATTATAACATGGTTTTGTTGATTAACTGTGAAAAGTGCCAAGAAGACTCTTGGCAAAAGAGGTGGTTAGTTGCTACGACTTCCTGGTTTAATGGCAACACTTCCTTCTTTACAGAGCGGACAATCTTCAGGAGAAAACATCTCAAAAGTAAAGTCGGCCAAAGCAAAAAATGGTTTCTCACTTGGAAGTTTACAAAGATCACTAGGGGTCACATCACTCCCTTCACGCTGACAAAAACCACGATTTGCCAATGCTGCAAAAGCGACCACTTCTCCACCAAGAGACTCGATAATCTCAGCAGCCTCCATGGCAGATCCCCCTGTGGTAATGATATCTTCACAGATCAAGATCTTTTCACCTTGCTCAATCTCAAAACCACGTCTTAGACTCATTGAACCCTCTTTACGCTCAACAAAAATTGAACGAACACCCAAAGCACGAGCCAACTCGTAACCTGCCAAAACACCCCCCAAAGCAGGAGCACAAACAGTATCCACGCTTATACCACTCTTTTGGATCTGATCGGCAAGTGCACGTGCTAAAATCTCCGCACGTTTAGGATCCTCTAGTACCTTGGCACTCTGTAAATAACGATTAGAGTGATTTCCACTAGAGAGGATAAAGTGTCCCTCTAAAAGTGCTGATGCATCCCTATATATCTGAGCTACATCCATCAATTAAACCTTTAAAATATCGGCTTCTTTGGTTGCCAATACGCTATCGACCTCTTTAACATGAGCATCGGTAATCTTTTGAACTTCATCATGTCCACGACGTGACTCATCTTCACTGATCTCTTTGGCTTTTTCCAATTTTTTAATCTTATCATTCGCCTCTTTACGAATGGTTCGAATAGAAATTTTTGCCTTCTCTGCCATCCCTTTTGCTTGCTTAACAATCTCCTGACGTTGCTCGGTGGTCATAGGAGGGAAAAAGAGTTTAATAAAATCCCCATCATTATTAGGATTTACCCCAATATTTGCCTCTTGAATCGCCTTCTCAATGGCAGGAAGCATGCTCTTCTCCCAAGGGGTAATCGAGATGGTGGTTGCATCCATGGCAATTACGTTACCTACCTGATTTAACGCCGTTGGTGTTCCATAATAGTCGACTCGGATATGGTCTACAATATTGGTAGTAACCTTACCAGTCCGAAGGGTTGAGAAGTCTCGTTTGAGCGCTTCAATACTCTTATCCATCTGTGCTTTTGCTGTTGTATAGATTTCATTTAACATCTCTGTTTCCTTATTTGGGGTTTTAGCTATTTAATAATGGTGAAATTCTACCCTCTTTTTGCTTGAAAAAGCGTATTTCAAAAAAATAGTCTAAAAGGAAGCATAGAAGAAAATAAAAGAGGAGAGATCCGTGCGAACGCACCGATCTTTAGGCGAGGTTACTTGGATTGATTCTGCTCACCAAGTGTGGGTACTGCAATATCTGTACTGATTGTATCTGCAACAGATTCATTCTTCTCTTGATTATAGAGATATCCCAGTGCTAAGGTATTAATTACAAATAAGAGTGCCAATGTAAAAGTTGCTTTGGCTAAGAAACTGGCAGGTCCTTTTGCTCCAAACATCGATTCATTACTCCCACTGTAAGCACCAAGACCAATACTTGAGCTCTTCTGTAATAGAACAGCAATAATAATAGCAATAGCTAAAGCAATTTGAACAACTAATAGGGTTGATGTCATGTTTCCTCTTTAAACTTTGGAGATATGACTCCAAACTGGGTATAATTTCGGGGATTATACCCTAAATTAATTGAAACAGAGATAAATAGATAAAGATGAATGTAGCTCAAGAGTTTTCCCGTTTTGCCGATCAGTACGATAGCCACAATCAGGTTCAAAGAGATGTTGCCCAAAAGCTTCTTAAACGCCTAAAAAAACACTACACTACCCTTGTGGATATTGGCGCAGGAAGCGGAACCCTCTACCGACTCATTGCCCAAAAAGGCATTGAGTTTGATACCTTTTGGGCACTAGATCTCTCTGAAGCCATGCTCAAACGACATCCTAGTCACCCCAAGGTTATCAAAAAAATTTTTAACTTTAACCAACCAGAGGCATTTCAAGAACTCCAGATAGCCCCCAATGCCACCATTCTATCCTCTTCGGCACTTCAGTGGGCAAGCAACTTGGATGTAACGCTACAATCTATGAGCAGACATGGAGAGCGTTTTTACCTCTCTTTTTTTACCGCCAATACCTTTGCTACCCTACATAAAACAGCAAACATCCACTCCCCCATCTACCCCACAGAGACCATCTTAAACCACCTAAACAAATACTATACTCTAGAGGATTATGAGTTGCTTTCATATCAACTCCATTTTGAGACGGTACGTCAGATGTTTCAGCATATCAAAAAGAGTGGGGTTAGTGGTGGTACCCATCAACTCTCCTATAGAGCAATTAAAAGACTTATGCAGGAGTACCCTCTAAACTATTTAGAGTTTGAAGTTCTACTCGTTGAGGCAACTCCCAAAGTCTTATAAAACTGTTCAGCATAACGCTTCTCTATTCCATAAAGACGGTAACGTATCGATTTAAAGTGTTCAGAGAGTGCAAGATCTTGCAACTTGAAAACCTCCTCTAAGACCCGTGCAGACTCCTCCGCTCGTGAAAAGTTGGCAATAATAAGATCACCTATACCTGAACGCTTCTGTTCACTTGGTATGGATCGCTTTTGTACATCTCCTTCGATATCACGAAAGGTTAATCGTTCAATACGGTAAGCAGTTTGAAGATCGTGTCGAAGTGCCTTAAGGGTGGCAGTAAGTTGTTGATCGTTATGAAAATATCGAGCGATATCTTCAATAACCCGAATCCCCTCTTTGAGGCGATTTAGGTTGGCATCAATAAGACGCTCAAGCTCAGGAAAGGTAGGCTCCCAAGTAAGCCTTGTCTCAGGACTAGTCATCACCAGGGAAGAGTCCTAAGAGTTGAAGGATTGCCGTAAACATATTGAGGAAATCCAAATATAACGATACCGCGGCATCCACCTCAGAATCATACGCACCATTGGCAATATTTTGAGTATCATAGATGGTAAAGAGTGAGAAAAGCAGTAAAATACCTGCTGTAATCACAATGTGCATAATGGGACTATGAAGTAAAAAATAGTTTACCAGTGATGCAATTACAATCACAACCAATGTAATAAAGAGTGGCTTTCCCCAACTAGAGAAATCACTCTTAGAGTTGATTGCAAAGAGACTCAATGCACCAAAGAGCACCGAAGTCATCAAAAAAGCATTACCAATCATCATCCCATTACCCATTCCAATCAATGATGCTAAAAGTGGCACCAAAGAGACACCTGTTAAGAAGGTAAAGAGAAAGAGCATTGCCAAGTTCAACCCTGGTTTGTTTCTAGAAAAACTCAATCCAAAGAAGAGAACTAAAAGTTCTGCTCCAAAAATAAACCATTTATACTGCATAATGGTTGCAGCATAAGGCATGGTCAAATAAGCCCCCAATGCAGCGGCAATCATGCTTGCCCCTAACAACTGGTAGGTTTTTTTCATAAAGGCAACACTTGCCCCCTCAACTGCCTGAGAAAATCCAATATCTACAGAACTGTTGTTGTAATCTCTATCATAAAGAGCCATTGTTTATCCTTTTCATTTTGATCCTTAATGGGGATCAATAAAATAATTTTGGCTAGTATATTAAGTTGAAGTTTAAAAGAAGTTGAATGAGAAGTTAAAATGAGTTAAAAACTATTGGATAAAATTCTTCCAAGAGAGGAAAAAAACTCTCTTAGAGAAGAGAGGGTAAGATACCCTCAAAAGATCGATTAATAGAGACCTAAAGACTCCATGGTTCCAACAGATAGTCCAGCTACTGGTAATCCATTGGCTTTTTGATAAGCACGAGTTGCTGCTCTAGACTCAGATCCCCATACACCATCGATTGGTCCATGATAATAACCTTTTTCTTTAAGTTTTTTCTGAACATTTCGAATGGTTGTAGTAGTCATGCTTGATTTACAAACGATTGGAATCCATTTTGCATAACCTTCTGAAATTTTTTGTTTCTTTTGAACAGTTTTATATTTTGCAGGAATTGGAATTCTTCTCTCACTTGCAGGTTGAACCAATTTTCTAACTTTAACTGTTGTATATTTTGGTGGTGTTTTAATGGTTCTAGTTGTTGCAGGCTTAGCAACTACTCTTTTTGAAACTTTATTGTATTTAGCAGGACTTTCTGTTAAACAGATTCTATTACATTGGTTGGTTGCACGAGTTCTTGCATTTTTACCACTAGCATCTGTCCAGAAATATTGACCATTTTGAACTTTTTTTCTGGTTGTAACGGTTTTATAAGTTGCAGGAACAGGAACAGTTCTGGTTGTTGCAGGAGAAACAAGCTCTTGAATTTTAACAGTTTTATACTGAGGAGGAGTTACTACTTTTTTAGTTGTAGCTGGTTTCACAACCACTTGTTTTGTAACAGTTTTATAGGTTGGTGGAATCTCTACCAAACAAACAACTTCTGACTGATTACATCCTCTATCTTGACATTTTGTTTTTTTCCACTCAGTTCTAGCAGGTGCTGTTTGAACTTTCTCTTTTACAGTTTTATATACTGCTGGAATCTTAACAAGTTTTTCAGTCCCTTCAGATACCAAAATTCTTTTGGTTACAGTTCGGTATTTAGCAGGTACTGCAATCACTTTTTCACTTGCTTCTGAAGCCAAAACCTTTTGAGTTGTTGTCACATATTTCTCTGGCTTATAGTGCTCATAAAAACAAGTTCCAGGAGCTGCACCATCTACATTCATACCAGCTGCTGCTGCTGATTGAACACATGTTTCAGATGCTTCTGGAGCATTAGGATTTAAACTGGTTCTCCATGTTCTTTGAGCAGGTTTTGACAAGACTTTTTCATACACTGTCTTATAAGTTGCAGGGGAGGTAACAACTCTCTCTGTACCATCGCTAACCTTGATTTTTTCAGTTGTCCAGACATATTTTGCAGGGATTACTTCTACTTTTTCACTGGGCTCACTTACCAATACTCTCTCTGTTGTTGTTGTATATTTTGCAGGGAAAAAAGCTTTAGTAAAACACTGTCCAGGCTTTGCGGGAGGAAGATCATCTCCATCTATTGCTGAGTTAGCATTTGCTGTTACCATAACTGCTGCTGCCACTAATGATAACTTAAGTGTATCTTTTATTGTCATAACATTCTCCTATGTATTTATATGCTAAAAAAATTAACGCATTAGTAATTATAAATCGTTTTTCCTATTGCTAAGCTTAAAACAAAAAACAATAAAAAAATAATTTTAACCGTCTGTTTGGCTAATTTTTATTTTTTTTGGTTATTTTTTGTACTAAAAGAAATAGCTTAAACTATTGAGATTTCGGCTTTTCTAAGAAACTAAGAAGAAGAAGAATTCCAACACCCAAATCGATCATAACATCGGCATAATTAAAGACTGCAAAATTAAATCCGCAGTGCCATGCGACATAATCTACCACCCCTTCATGATGAAAACGATCGTAGATATTACCCAAAGCTCCCCCTACAATCAAACCAATGGCAAATGCATATTTTTTAAGATACCCTTCATAAAAGACCACCCCTAATACCACAATTACCAGTAAAATCTGTATCCATTTTAGGTAATCTCCCAAAAAGGCGAACATGGAAAAAGCCACTCCTTTATTGTAGTGGAGCTCCAAATTAATACAGCTCCCCTCCAGATAATACCCCTCGACAAAGAGTTCTTTAATCCCTTGATCGATAATAAAGGTTCCCAGAGTAACCAGAAAAAAAATAGACAATGATCGCATCATTAGATTAGAACCTCTCTAAAAAATTCAACGGTCTTGTTCATCATCTTTTTAAGAGCCTTTTTATCTTTACCCTCAATCAAAATACGAATCACATTTTCTGTTCCAGAATAGCGTACCAGATGACGCATACCTAGTGACTCGATCTGAGCGAAAAGCTCTGCAACCCCCTCGATCTCATCCAGTGGTCGCTTAACTGAGATCTCTAGATTTACCTGCTCTTGTGGATAGAGATCAAAAAGATCAAAAGCTTCACTCGTACGCTGATTAGAAGCAATAATATAGGCAAATGCCTGCAGTGCCGAGACCAATCCATCGCCTGTTTTAGCAAAATCAGAGAAGATCACATGCCCACTCTGCTCACCACCAAAGTTGGCACCCTCTCGATTCATGACCTCTAAGACATGCTTATCTCCAACATCACTTCGATAGAGGGTAATTCCATGACGCTTTAAGTACTCTTCTAGACCTTGATTACTCATAACCGTAGCGACAGCTTTATTGTTGGCAAGCTTATTTTGACTTTTAAGATACACAGCTAAGGCTCCAATCAGTTTATCTCCGTCAACCACTTCACCTTTTTCATCAACAATTACCAATCGATCAGCATCACCATCCAATGCAATACCAATATCGGCACGGGTTTCAATTACCTTTTGGGCAAGCATCTCAGGGTGCATCGCTCCACAGTTGGTATTAATATTAAAACCGTTAGGCTTATCTCCCAAGACTATCACATCTGCTCCCAACTCTTTAAGAACCGTTGGTGCAACCTGATAAGCTGCACCATTGGCACAATCAACCACAATACGTTTACCTGTTAGCGATAGTTCACGAGGAAAGGAGTTTTTAATCAAAACAATATAGCGTCCAATCACATCATCAATACGTTTGGATTGCCCGATCGATTTTTTAATCGCAAAGTGCTCTTCGAGCTCCTCTTCGTTGGCAAAAAGTGCTTCGATTTTAAGCTCATCTTCACGATCAAGCTTACCACCTAAGGCATCAAAAAATTTAATACCATTATCATAAAATGGATTGTGACTCGCGGTAATCATAATCCCCGCATCACAACGCATGTTCTCGGTTAAAAAGGCAATTGCAGGTGTGGGCATGGGACCAATCTGCACCACATCGTACCCCACCGCAGTTAAGCCTGAGACCAATGCATTTTCGATCATATACCCACTACGTCGGGTATCTTTTCCTACCAAGATACGATTTGTTTTGGCTTTTTTTCTAAAGTGCACTCCTGCAGCCATAGCCAATCTCATTACGGTAAACGCATTCAGCTTTCCTCCCGCTAAACCACGTACACCATCGGTTCCAAACAGTTCCATTTTAAACTCCCTTGAAAATTGATAAATCGCATTTTAGCACAATATGCGTGAAACTCCTATGAGATATCTATCACCCCTAAGATCACAATGGTTAACAGCTCGGTTAAGAGTGAAAGGGTAATCACCTGAGAGGTTAAACGCTTCTCATTGCGTAAACTTATGGCGACTGAAACACCCATTAAAATACCTGTAAGACCTGCTCTCATTGCATACTCCTTTAATATTATTAAATATTTTAAAACAGTATACAACACTAATAATTGATTTATACTTAATATTTTTAAACAGAATATGTTATATAAAAGAGGACTATCCATTGTAAGATAAATCAAGCTATAATACGCCCATTTAATCTACTGAATATAAAGGTCAATTTTGAGTGAAAATCTAATCGGTTACATCGATAACCAAGGTAATATTATAGACACACAAAGTGCAGGGGAGCGCTTTGAGGGTGATGCAATCCATTGCGACAACTCCGAAGCCTCATTGGAGCTTATCCGTCACTCGACAGCCCACCTCATGGCACAAGCCATTGCATCGCTTTACAGCAATGCCAAATTTTTTGTAGGACCCGTGATTGAAGATGGATTCTATTATGATTTTAAAGTTGATGAGAAGATCGGTGAAGAGGATCTAAAAAAGATCGAAAAACGGATGAAAGAGCTCATTAAAAAGAGATACCCCATCGAGAAGTACACCATGAGCAAAGCCGAAGCATTAGAGAAGTTTGCCAATGATGAGCTAAAACTTGCTGTTCTCTCTCGGATTGAAGATGATACCCTCTCCATCTACAAACAAGGTGATTTTGAAGATCTCTGCCGTGGACCTCACGTTCCCTCTTTGAGATTTTTACACAACTTCAAGTTGACCCGTGTCGCAGGGGCATATCTTGGGGGTGATGAGAATGCCGAGATGCTGACCCGTATCTATGGGGTTGCGTTTGCCGATAAAGAGGCACTCAAAGCCCATCTTAAGATGCTCGAAGAGGCAAAAAAACGTGATCACCGTAAAATTGGAGCGGAGATGGAGCTCTTTATGTTTGATGAGCAATCGGGAGCGGGTCTACCTTTTTGGATGCCAAAAGGTGCTCGACTACGCCATAAATTAGAGAGTATATTACACAAAGCCCACCGAAAAAGAGGCTACCAACCTGTTCGAGGTCCAGAGCTACTCAAAGCCGATATGTGGCGAACCAGTGGTCACTTCGCCTGCTATGGAGAGAACATGTATCTGACCACCATCGACGAGCAGGAGTATGGGATTAAACCGATGAACTGTATTGGTCACATTCAGATCTTTAAACAGAGCCAAAAGAGCTACCGTGACCTACCGTTGCGTTACTATGAGTATGGGGTAGTGCATCGCCATGAGAAATCGGGCGTACTACATGGGCTCTTGCGGGTACGGGAATTTACCCAAGATGATGCCCATATCTTCTGTACCCCTGAGCAAATAGCCCCTGAGGTAATCAATGTAATGGAGTTTGTTGATTCGGTGATGAAGCTCTTTGGTTTTGAGTACACCATGGAGGTTGCGACTAAACCCGAAAAAGCCATTGGTGATGATGCCATTTGGGAGATGGCAACCGAGGGACTCAAGCGTGCCCTTGAAGAGAACAATCTTCCCTATACCATTGATGAGGGTGGTGGTGCCTTTTATGGTCCAAAAATTGATATTAAAATCACCGATGCGATTGGACGAAAATGGCAATGTGGAACCATTCAAGTGGACTTTAACCTCCCTGAGCGGTTTGAGGTAGAGTATGTTGATGAGGACAATACCCGCAAACAACCCGTGATGATCCACCGTGCTATCTTGGGATCATTTGAACGATTTATTGGGGTCTTAACCGAACACTATGCAGGAGAGTTCCCCCTCTTTATTGCCCCCACGCAAGTAATTTTTGTACCGATCTCTGATAAACATATTGAGTATGCTCAAAAGCTAGCCAATCAGCTTATTGATATCGAGATCGATTGTGAGATCTTTGATAAAAATGACTCCCTTAACAAACGTATCCGAACCGCAGAGAAACAACGGGTTCCTTATGTGGTTATTGTAGGGGATGAAGAGGTACAAAATAACACCGTTGCCATTCGCGATCGACGTAAAAAAGAGCAGTATAATCTTTCTTTTGATGATTTTATGGTAAAATTAACCCAACAACTTAGCGAAGGTAAAATTTGAGTAGACAAAACAACAGAAACAACCGAGGTAGAAAAAAACCTGACGACACCATTATGAATGACAAGATTAGGGCTTCAGAGCTCCGAGTTCTCGGGGATGATGGAGAACAACTTGGTATCATCTCTAGAAATGAAGCACTGCAGATTGCAGATGATAAAGGTCTCGATCTCGTCCTCGTCTCTCCCAATGCAAAACCACCTGTAGCCAAAATTATGGACTACGGAAAGCATAAGTATGAGATGGAGAAAAAGAAAAAAGAGGCAAGAAAAAACCAAAAAACCATCGACGTTAAAGAGGTTAAATTCTCGTGTAAAATTGCCGATGGCGATATCGCCTACAAGGTAAAACATGCCCGAGAGTTCCTTGAAGCAGGAAAACATGTTAAACTACGTGTCTTCCTTAGAGGACGAGAGATGGCAAATCCAGAGTGGGGAATTGATGTACTTAACCGTGTCTGGCCAATGCTCGAAGATGTTGGGAATCTTGAACAAGATGCTCGACGCGACGGTCGATACGTCAATATGTACGTCACTCCATTAAAAAAATAATCAAACTTTTATCATTCGGGTATGGTGCCCTTTGGCACCATACCAGCTAGAGATCAACTATCGTTAACTCCTTTTCAGAAAGAATAACTCCATCCTCATCAGCATAGAGCCATGAGCCCTCTTGAATAACCACATTACCAAACTCCAAAGGCTCTCCACGTCGGAATGGGGCACGTTTTAAACTGCGTTGAGGACAGGTTCCTAGTGCCAAAAGCCCAACATCAATGGTACGGGTAACACGAATATCTCGAACATACCCATTAATTACAATCCCTGCCCAACCATTCTTTTTGGCAAAGCCCATAAGGTTATCTCCCACCACGGCACAGAACTTTCCATAAGCATCAACCACCACAACACGTCCTGCCCCTGCTTCATTACGTAAAAGCTCCACAAGTCCGCGGTTATCCTCATCAAGCTGAAGGGTTACCACCTCTCCAAAAAAGTTATTCACACCCCCATAATGTTGAAGTTGTTTATTTAAAATTTGTAACTTTTCACCCTGTTCATCACATAAGTCTGCAGTAGAAAAATACATCGACGCTCCTTCTTTTTTTCTAATTATATATCGTTACTCAGATTTAAACAATATCTGATAAAATTTTACCATAAAAAAAAGGTAGGGAACATGAGAGTAGTTACAGGAGTGGTCGGGAATGATATTCATGTAGTCGCCAATCGACTTATTGAGATCTCCCTAAAAGAGCGAGGATTTGAGGTATTTAACTTGGGTGTGAATACCTATTTAGAAGAGTTTATCGATGCGGTTATCGAGACCGAGGCAGATCTGCTGTTGATCTCCTCACTCAATGGTGAAGCCGAAGGGTGGAGCAGGGATCTCCTCTTTTTAAAGAGCCGTTATGATCTTGAAGGGGTACTCTTTGCCATTGGGGGTAACCTAAGCGTAGGAGAGGCAACCCAAGAGGAGCTTATCCCCAAATATAAAGCCTATGGATTTGATCTCGTTTTCCACCAAGTTGACCTTAATGAAGGGCTTGATGAGATTGAAAAAGCCCTAAAGGAGTCCAAAGCATGCTAGAGAGTGAACGAAAAATCATCACCACAACCCCCTATACCGATCATTTTGATTTTGATGAGATCCGTGAGTTTATCACGGGTGCAAGTAAAAATCTCTTTATCTCACACCGATTTAAAGAGAGTAACAAAATACTGGTTCAACCCCGAGGAGGGTTCCCTACCTATGAGAAAGTTTTTGAACTCTATGGTGCTTTTATTGATGCGGGTGTTGATGTATTACCACTGACGATTGACAGCAATACCCGACTCAATGACTATGAGATGGCAAAAAAGATGCTTGCTCTCTCAGAAGAGAATGATGAGAACATGCTCAATGGATATCCACTCGTCACCCATGGGTATCGAACCACCCGAAAAATGGTCACCCACTACGATACCCCCATCAGTCTACGTCATGGTACCCCCGATGCACGGCTCTTGGTCGAAGTGGCACTAGCAAGTGGTATCTTTGAGATCGAAGGGGGTCCCATTACCTACCTGCTTCCTTACTCTAAAAACTTCCCACTTGATAAGGCATTTTTATACTGGAAATATGTTGAGCGGGTCTGTGCGGAGTACTCTAAACTCAATGAGCCCATCAACCGTGAATCTTTTGGTCCACTCTCGGCTACCCTTCAGCCTCCTGCCATTGTAATTGTGATTCAGCTTCTAGAGATGTTACTCTCACTCGAAGAGGGGGTAAAATCCTTCTCGGTAAGTTTTTCACAGACAGGTTCCATGTCCCAAGATATCGTCTCTGCCAATGTGATTAAAAAACTCTCACGAAAATATGCCCAGATCATTGGGTGTGAAGATGCCGATATTCACTTGGTCTATCACCAGTGGATGGGTGCTTTTCCTCGAAACAAAGAGTTCTCTGACTCACTGATTAATACCTCTACCGTAATCGCTGCCATGGTACGGGCAGACAAAATGATTACCAAAACCCGCGATGAGGCGTTTGGGATTCCCACCCCCGAGGTCAATGCCGCGGCCGTTCGCAATACCCAATATACGCTTAATATGTTACGAGGCATCCCCCACATTAGCGATCCCGAAGAGGAGGAGAACCTCACTGAAATGGTCGATGATATTATGGAGGCGGTCTTTAATGATCCTGCGGATACCCTCTGGAGAAAGGTTTTTAACTCCATTAAAAAAGGGATTATCGATATCCCCTTCTCTCCACATATTATCAATGCAGGTGAAGCGATTACTGTACGGGATCAGGAGTACAACATCCGCTTTTATGAGCGAGGAAAGATCCCCATTAGTGATAAATGTCTGGCATTTGAACGCTCCAAAATTAAGCGTCAAGGAAAATCTTTGGTGGAGAACATTATAGAAGATATAGGGGTTATGTTATGAAACAACTGCAAATTGATGTAGGAAGCACCTACTTTAAGACCAACGACAGTGGTCAATTGGCTCAATATTTTCGGGACTTTACGATCCCTATCTATGAAGACTTAATGAACAACTGTGCCACGACCATCAAGAAGTATCGTCCCGAAGAGATTTTAATTTGTAGCTCGGCTAATGGCGGGCTGAGTACCTTGATTATTGGAATTAGTCAACTCTTTAGCATCAAGTATGCTACCAATATCGCCTATAACTCAGGCATTAATATTATTGATACCGTACTCTACTCGCAGATTGAACAAGCCCCAATTCCCAAAGAGAGCATCAATGTGGTCATTATTGTAGGAGGAATTGAGAGTATTGGATCCAAATTTGATGAGCGACTCCTAGAGTATCTTGAGGCGATCAACTATCAAAATATTGTCTATGCAGGCAATCAGGCAGGAGCAAACTTTTTAAAAGATAAGATTCACAACCTTACCCTACTGCCCAACATCATCGGTGATCGTCTACAGGTTCAAGAGCATGAACTCAAAAACTACCTTACCAACCTCTATCAAGCCGATATTACAGGAAAAGAGGAGATCAAAGAGCTCTACGCACTCACAACCAATCAGATCTACTCTACCCCCTATATTGTTAACAATGCCCTTGGTAAGCTTCATACCCTTTTTGAGATTGCCGATCCCTTCTTGGTGATCGATATCGGTGGAGCCACTACCGATATTCACTACAGTACTGATCTTATAGAGAACAAAAATATCATTACAGAGAGTGGGTATGATCGTCTGGTTTTTAAAAAATTGGGTGTGTTTAAATCTCGTGAAAGTCTGGTCTTTGGTGCCAAGAGTAATGAGTTTGTCTATGAACTACTGGATTATCTGGGTGTTAATGAGCATATATTAGAAGAGGAGAGCCCTAAAGCAACCTCCACACTGATGCAGTTGGCAATCTTCTTGGTACTCTATCAGGTCTCAAAAAATCACCATGAATATGTCACCCTTCGACTTGAACTGCTCAACTCTATTGTACTCACAGGGGGAATCTCCAAAGTCTTAAGTGATAAGGAGATCGAGACCATTCTTCGCTTTTTTTATAAAAAAATTCTAAATTATGATGAGATCCCCTCCATCATCATTGATCGCAACTATGAGATCTGGACACTTGGCATTAAGGAGATTCACCATGTCAACCAACATTAGAAACCTACTCGAACAAGCCTACCACGCTGTACCTGAAAAGATTGCCATTATTGAGAATGAGAAACAACTCAACTACCGTGAGTTATTCACCTCTGTGAATAAACTCGCCAACTACTTTGCCCAACTCGACCTTCCTAAAGGAGCAAGAGTAGGGATCTACTCTAATAAAGATACCCAACAGGTCATTGCTATCTTGGCACTGCTCTCTACACCATACATTATCGTTCCCATTACCCGATTTCTCAAAGCAGAACAGGTAGAGTATATTATCGAGGATGCTGGTATCGAGGTGATTATTACCGATCAGACTAAGATCAAAAATATCCGAGCGACCCACTTTGATGGAAAGATCATTACCTTTAAACCCATCGAAGATCAACTGGTCTCCTTTCATGAGATCTACAAATGTTTTAACTCCAACTTTACAACCGATATTGATCCCAAAAGTACCGCCATTATTACCTATAGCTTCGGAAGTGATGGCTCACAAAAAGGGATTATGATGAGTCACCAAAGCCTAGCCGAAGGGGCACGGGTGGTCTCTGAGTATCTGCATCTTAATCCAGAGGATATCATCTCGGGTCTGCTCTCGTTCAACCTTGATTATGGACTCAACCAGATCTTTTGTACCCTTCAAGTTCATGCAACATTAGCACTGCATAAGTTTATTCTACCAAGCGACTTTTTTGCTCATCTGTTACGCGATCAGGTAACTGTTTTAGCCATGATGCCTGTACACATTGCAAAAATGTTCGATGAGGATCCCCATCGACTCCCAACCTCTCAACAGCTTAACCATGTTCGTATTATCACCTCTTCGGGTGGTAACATTACCCCTAAGATGGTACAAAAAGTAGACAACTACTTTAAACCTGCCAAGTTCTACTCCATGCACGGACTAACCGAAGCCCTTCGTAGTACCTATCTTGACCCAAGCCAAATTCACATCCGCCCTACCTCGATAGGAAAGGCGATTCCTGATGTGAATATCTATGTGATTAATGAAGATCAAGAGGCAACCCAACCCTATGAGGTGGGAGAACTTATTCACAGGGGGTGTTGTATCTATCAAGGCTACTGGAATAGCCCCCAAGAGACTCAAAAACGGTTCAAGCCCATTAATATTTTAAAGAAAGTTATTCCCATAAAGAATCCCAATGAGGTTGTAATTGCTTCAGGAGACTATGTCTATTTTGATGAAGAGGGGTATCTCTATCTTGTAGGGAGAATTGATGACATGATCAAAACCAACGGCTACCGTGTCAGTCCAAAAGAGATCGAAGATGTACTGCTACACAACGTTGAAGAGGTACAAAATTGTGCGGTATTTGGTATTCCTAATGAAGAGATAGAAGAGGAGATTGTACTGGTCTATACCGCCAAAACTCCCCTTCCTAAAGAGGAGTTGATCTTTGAGCTCAAAAAGCATCTAGCAACCTATATGATCCCCTCCATTATCGAGTATCGCTCTACCCTTCCACTTAAAGCTTCTCATCATGAGGTGGTCGATAAGCATCAACTTAGAGCAGAGTTTTTATAAAAATCTCAAACTTAAATACGCCCAGAGAGCATCCCATACTGGGTCATGGGCTTAAGTAAATAGAGCTCCAATAACCACCAGATCCACCGCTCTTTGGTGGGATCAAGTGGAAAAGTTGGGGTTGCTTTTTGACTCCAATTAAACTCCGCAAGCATAACAGTGCCTAAACTGGTAATAATGGGACAAACCGTATAGCCATCATACTTTGCAGGCATCTCTTTGCCCTCCATGAGTGCAAGTAGATTCTCTACCACCACTTTATATTGACGATGTACCGACCCACCTGTCTTTGCCATGGGAACATCTATAATATCTCCTAAGGCAAAGATATTGGGATACTTTAGATGCTGAAGCGTCTCTTTATCCACAGGAACCCAACCTTTAGAAGAGCCAATAGGAGAGTGAGCAATCTCTTCTACTGCAATCATAGGTGGGGTAATATGCAAGAGATCAAAAGGAACCTCTACCCGCTCATGTTTAAGCTCTTTGGTATAGGTCTCAATCGTCTCATCCCATATCTCTTCAACCTCCTGATGCTTATCAAACGTAGCTACCTTAGACTCCATGTCCACTTTAATCAGATTATGCTGAGCATACCAAGAGAAGTCTCGCTCTTCAAATTGCTCTTGAATTGCTTGATCAAAAAGGGGAATATCAAAAAGTCTATCTCCATCAGGATAGAACGACAACGAGGCATTGTCTCGTACCCCTGCTTCTCTCAAACGTGCATCGGTAAGATACATAATTTTTTTAGGAGCTCCCACACACTTAATGGGCGTGTGAGGATGTGTAAAGATCCCTTTAACCCGTTTACCACGCTTAGCATCCTCTACAAACTCCTTAATCGCTTGAGCAGTATCGGTCGCACCTTGTGCAAAATAGATCGAAGTAATGCCATTTTTTCCAACAACCTTTTCGACTGCTGTATCATCTCCTCGAGAGGTGATGGTCTGAGCAATGCCCAACCCTTCTATCTTTGTAAAATCCAATTTTAACCCTGCCGCGACAACGAGATAATCATAAGCCACTTCACGCCCACCATCGGTCTTGATACGATTTTTTATGGGATCAAACTCAACAGCCCTTTCACGAATAAGCGTAACTCCATTGGGCAGAAAATCATCGGTTCGATAACGGATCTCCGCATCGCTCCAGATTCCACCTGCAACCAGTGTCTGCCCTGCCTGATACGATACCGAATACTCATTGGGCTCAATAATTGTAATATCGGGTTTCTCTAAACGATTAACGAGGCGTGCGGCTGTTGCTACACCTGCTAAGCCACCTCCGACAATCACAATCTTTGCTTTTACCTCACTGGCTTGAAGTGGACGGCTTGAGGCTCCTGTTAAAAAAGCAGCTCCACCACCTAGCCCCAAGAGCTTGATTGCATCACGTCGTGAGATTCCCTCACGCTTAAAGTGGGCATCAAGCATCTCCATGCCCTCATCTATCCATCGCTTATCCAAAGCATGCTCCTTTTTTATTCTTTATCGGGGCTATTTTACATAAAATAGAAAAAATAGGGCTTAATCTCTTGGGATGCGTATAATCTTTTCAACCATCAATTGAAGGGTGATGCGATTATTAAAATGATTCTCATTGATGGTATAAACAATATCCACACGCTCCCCGAGATCAAACTCCTCTTCACTCTTAAAGAGTACAGCTTGTAGCTCTTTTCCCTCATGAAAGAGTAGAAAACGGTGATGTTCTCTATTTTTTCCCATACGATTTAACTCTACAATCTCTACCCCTTGGGTTAAAAACTTAGGACGAGGGTTCCCCTGACCAAAAGGCTCATATCGTTGCATCATTGCTGTTAAATTCAAAGAGATATCAACAAAACTTAACCTTCCTAAAATATCAGGATCAATCTGTTCTATTGGGTATTTTTTAGCATGAAAGTTTGCTTGAATCTGAGCTTTAAACGGCTCAAAATTCTCTCTAGGTAAAGAGAGTCCAATAGCAGCATGGTGTCCTCCAAATTTACTCAAAAGTGATCGTGAAGCTTGAGTAATCTCAAATAGATTACAGGCATTGAAACTGCGTCCACTCCCTTTGAGTTCTCCATTTTGAGCATCGGTCAAAAGAATGGTTGGTTTTTCATAACGTCGACCAATACGTGCAGCTACAATACCAATCACCCCCTCATGCCACCCTTCACCTGCAACAACAATCACCGCATCATTAGAGTCCACTTTACTACTTGCCTCTTGGGTAATCTCTTGTTCAATCTCTTTTCTCTTCTCATTTAAAGCAATTAAATGATTAAGTCGAGTACGGGCATCATGCAGATTATCACTCAAAAGAAACTCCACCGCCCACTTGGCATCTTCTAAACGTCCTGCACTGTTTAGAATCGGTGCCATCCAAAAAGCAATATCCTCAGCCTCTATTTGCACTTTATCTAGATACTCCAAAAAGGCTTTAATTGCAGGAAAATCAACCCTTGGTAGCAACGCCAGTCCAGAGATTACCATGGCTCGATTAATATGCTGTAGAGGCATCATATCTGCAATAATGGCAATGGCTACGAGTGCAATGAACGATTTGGTATTTACCTTGGTTCCTAGTGCACGATTGAGTGAAGCAATCAGGTACCATGCTATCTGTGCACCACACACCTCTTCATAGGGAAAAGGACAACTTGGCTGTTTTTGGTCGATAATGGCATAGGCTTGGGGTAAAACCTGAGGAAGAAGATGGTGATCGGTAATAATCAATTCAATCCCCTCTTCTTTACAGCGTTGTGCCGCCTCTACTGCCGCGATACCATTGTCTACGGTAATTGCTAAATCATACCCTGCAATCTGAGGAATCAGCTTAGATGAGAGTCCATAACCGTCACGAAATCGATTGGGAATAATCCACTTCAGTGGTACCCCAATGGCATCAAAAAAGAGTTTCATTACGGTTGTAGAGACCACACCGTCAACATCATAATCCCCAATTAGGACAATCTTTTCACCCTCTTTAATCGCATTAACAATCCGTTGAGTGGCACGCTCCATATTCTTAAACATCGAAGGATCAGGCAGATCGCTAAGGGTTAAAAACCCCTCTTTGGCAAAACGGCTATGAAGCTTTTGCTCAATCTCTTGGGGAGTAATTTGAGCATAAGATACACGACCGCTATGCGGGTTCATGATTTAATGCAGTCCGTACAAATGCTAAAATCGATGGATTTGGACTCTGCAATCGAGAGGTAAATTCAGGGTGAAACTGTACTCCCAAAAACCAAGGGTGATCTTTTACCTCTACAGCTTCAATAAGACCATCAGACTCCCCTGTAATCTCCATACCATTTGCTTCCAACGCTTCGCGATAAGCAGGGTTTGCCTCGTATCGGTGTCGATGTCGCTCAAAAATGGTTGATGCACCATACGCCTCACGAAGATGAGAGCCCTCTTTGGTCTGACACTCATACTCACCCAATCTTAGAGTTCCCCCCATCGGAGAGGTCGAGGTACGAATCTGTTTGGATCCTGAAGCATCCATAAACTCATCGATAAGATAGACAATGGGTTCAGTGGTCTCAGGGTCAAACTCTACAGAGGTTGCCTCTTTGATGCCTAAGACATTACGTGCAAACTCTACCATGGCAAGTTGCATCCCCAAGCAGATACCTAAAAAGGGGATATTGTTCTCTCGTGCATACTGAATGGCTTGAATTTTCCCCTCAACACCACGTTCTCCAAAACCACCAGCAACCAAAACACCATCACAATCAACCAGATACTTTTTGGCACCATTGTTTTCGACTTTTTCACTATCAACCCACTTGATCTCTACTTTGGTATCAAGATTGGCACCTGCGTGAATAAGGGCTTCGGTTAGTGACTTATAGGACTCTTTAAGATCCAGATATTTTCCAACAAACGCAATGGTAGTTCGCTGTGCAGGTTCGATAATTTTTTTAACCAGATCCTCCCAGCGTTGCATGTTGGGTTTTAGCTCTCCTAGTTCCAACTGTTTGGCAATGGGAACAAGAATATCTTGTGCTAAGAAGTTCAAAGGAACCTCATAGATGGTGGGGGCATCAATGGCTTCGATAACAGAGTTCTCTTCAACATCACAGCTGTAGGCAATTTTGCGTCGAATATCACTTGGGACACGGGTTTCACTTCGTAAGATCAGCATCTGTGGAGTAATTCCAATACGTCGAAGCTCCTGTACAGAGTGCTGGGTTGGTTTGGTTTTTATCTCTCCTGCGGTACGAATGTAGGGCAAGAGGGTAACGTGAATGTTCATCACATTGCTTCCTCCCAACTCATGTTTCATCTGACGAATGGTTTCTAAAAAGGGCATTCCCTCCATGTCGCCTGTGGTTCCTCCGAGTTCTACAATCAAGATATCTTTGGTCTCTCCTGCAAGGATAATACGCTCTTTGATTTCGGTGGTAATATGTGGAACAATCTGAATGGTTTTACCCAGATATTTTCCTTGTCGCTCATTTTCAATGACGGTTTTATAGATCTGTCCTGTGGTAAAGTTATTATTTTGGGTCAATGCGTTATCTAAAAAACGCTCATAGTGTCCAAGATCGAGATCGGTCTCTGCTCCATCCTTGGTTACAAAAACCTCACCATGTTCAAGTGGAGACATGGTTCCAGGGTCGACGTTGATATAGGGGTCAAGCTTAAGTACACCCACACGAAAGCCTGAATGTTTTAAAAGTGTTCCAATACTTGCTGCGGTAATCCCCTTACCCAACGAACTTAGTACACCACCCGTTACAAATATATACTTTGTCTGTCTGTTTGTCATCGATAGAAATCCTTGCACTTAAATAATAATTGGCATTATAACGGTTATAAATTTTGTATCCTTTAAAACAAACGGTAAAGTGGGCTCATTCAGTAAAATTTTAAATGAATCCCCCTCTACTTGAGAGATAAAATCCAAAAGATATCGACTGTTCACATTGAGTTCAAAGGGCTCTTTAAGCCCTGTTGAACAGAGTTGTTCTGTTTTGGCTTCGATATTGTCAGGGGTAAGTGATTTAAAAATAATTGAATCAGGCATAAAAAGAATTTTAATCTCTTGAGAGATGGTGGTAATCATTTTAATCGATTCAAGCATTCCTTGTTTTGGAAGATCAACGGTGTATTTAATCTCATTTGGAATAATACGCTCATAGTCAGGGAATTTTCCATTGATTAGACGGCTAAAGAAGTAATAATCATCATTTTGGATAATTAAATTGGTCTCATCGTAGTAGATATCAATCTGGTCAATAAAGAGTTTCTGAATCTCTATAATTGCTTTTTTAGGAATAATTAAAGAGAGCTCTTGATTGCTTTGATTTGGAATGGTAGCTACTGAGAGTCTACGCGTATCGGTACCAACAAGTTGAGTCTGTTTACGTTTAATATTCAGTAGTGCACCATTGAGTTCAAATTTTGGGTTATTGTTGTCGATGGAGGAAGAGATGTTTCGTAAAGCCTGTATCAATGCCATTGAGTCTAAAGAGATTTTGGATTTATTTTCAAGAGTTGGAAAAGTAGGGAAGTTTTGAAAATTAAAAATAGGGAGTTTAAACGTTGACTTTCCCTGTTTAATTTGAATATTTTCTTGAAACTCCTCTAAAATAATCTCATCATCTTTTAAAATTCGAACAATCTCTAAAAGCTTTTTACCGTTGGTGGTAATGGTTCCTTCCTCTTCGATGGTGATCTGATCAGTTTTAAGGAGTAATCCAATCTCTGAATCAGTTGCTTTTAATACACACTGATTGTTTTGAGCTTGAATATAGACATGTGAGGTTATCTGTGAAGCATCTTTCTTCTCAAGGAAAGGTTGAAGGTTGATGAGTATGGATTCGATGAGTTGTTTTGTTACGCAAATTTTCATTTTGTCGTCCTGTGATTTGGTCTTCTTTTATTTTAGTAAATAAGTAGTAGTAGTAGTAGGGCCCTGTGAAAATGTGAATAACCCTTCTGAACTACCGAAAAATGAGCGTTTGCAATGTGCTCAAATTACCACTTTTTTTTCACATCTTTTCACTATAGTGATTATATCTTTATTTTAATCAAACTGTGATTTGTTGTAGTTCATTTTATTGGATAACTCTTCAAGTTGCACTTTGAAGTTCTCATCACTCTTGATAATCTCTTTAATTTTTTTCATGGCATGGCTTACTGCGGTGTGATCTTTCATGCCAAAATAGAGGGCAATTTGAGGCATAGAGTTGGGGGTTAGGTTACGGGCAAGATAGATGGCAATACGTCGGGCACTGACCACATCTCTAGTTCGCTTTTTAGACTTGATATCTGAGAGCTTAACATTGAGCTCTCGTGAGACCAAACGTACAATGTCATCAATGGTGATGTTTGCCTGTTTTTCGGCAAGTTGATCGCGAATAACGTTCTGTGCAAACTCCAGTGTCAACTTCTGATTCATCAGTCCACTATAGGCATTTAGCTTGATGATGGCTCCCTCTATTTCACGAATATTGTTCCCCATATTGGCAGCTAAAAAGTTGATAATATCACGGTTAAGATTGATCCCATCGATTTCGCATTTCTTTTGAATAATGGCAATTTTTGTCTCCAGCCCAGGGGGTTGAATATCGGCCATAAGTCCCCACTCAAAACGGCTTCTAAGGCGATCTACTAGACCTGCGATTTTGTTGGGTTGACGATCAGAGGTGATAACAATCTGTTTGTTGGCTTGATGAAGCTCATTAAAGGTGTGAAAAAACTCCTCTTGGGTCTGTTCTTTACGAGAGAGAAACTGAATATCATCAATCAATAGTAGATCACACTCTCTAAAGTGTTCACGAAAGCGATCCATGGTCTGTGAGCGAAGGTGAGATGTGAATTTATTCATAAACTGCTCAAAGGTGGTGTAGATTACCTTCTTGCCTCGGGCAATTTGATAGTTTCCTATGGCTTGAATAAGGTGGGTTTTTCCCAGTCCCACTCCCCCATAGAGAAAGAGGGGATTATAGAGGGCTCCAGGTTTCTCTGCTACACTTTTAGCGGTGGTGTAGGCGAACTGGTTAGAATCCCCAATAATAAAGCTTTCAAAGGTAAAAGAGGGGTTTAAGATGGTACTTTTTCCTTGATTTTTTGGTTCATTATCGATGGGTGAATTGTTTTTGTTTTGAGGTCGATTGTTCCCTTTATTCACAGAGATAATCACCTGTGGTTTGATACCATTCTCCAATTCAAAAAAGTGGGCAATCTTTTTATGGTGTTTGGTCTTAATCCACTTAGCAATGAGAATATTGGAGGCGTAAAATTGTGCAATATCACTACGAGAGTTCTCTTCATCGTACTCGAGTGCCTTAAAATAGTGCTCCCACTCGGTTTCACTTATCTCTTGCTGAAGTTTTTTTAATACTTTGTTTCCTATGTCCATTACTCTTCCATGCTTAATGTGAATATTCCTGTGAATATTATCTAAAGTTGGCTAAAATACGGTATAGAAAGCAGTGAATTAAGTTATTCACTTTGTGATGAAAGATGTGAATGAAAATCTTAGGAATTGACCCTGGAACCCGAAATTTAGGCTATTGTATACTCCAATTAGAGGGTGAGAAATATTCACTCGTCGAAGCAGGTTTACTTAAATTTAAACAAGAGCTGTTAAAGGAGCGAATATTAGAATTAACTAAAGGTATGGATCTAATTTTATCCAATCATGCTATTGATGAAGTGGCGATTGAGGATATCTTTTATGCCCATAATCCTCAAACTGTCTTGAAATTGGCTCAATTTCGGGGTGCTTTATGCCTTAAGATCCTTTTGAGTGTAGAAGACTATGCAGAATATACCCCTTTGCAGGTAAAAAAAGCCATTACAGGAAATGGTAAAGCGAGCAAAGAACAAGTAGCTTTTATGGTTAAGCGTATTCTTAAGTTAAAAAAAGAGATCCGTCCTTTTGATATTACCGATGCGATGGCGGTTGCCATTACACATGCACAACGAATTCGTTTTTCACGAAGGTAGAGGGTGTGAATAACTTTAGAGATAAAGAGGAGAATCCCCGCCTAAGAGTGGCGAGGGGGGTGAAAATAAGGGGTGCAGTTAGTAGAGTAAAGAGGCATTATTTGGCTGAGCCAAGGGCTGTTTAATAGACTCTTGAATGAACTTATCGTATCCATAGATATCTTTTCTAAAGTAGATCTTTCCATTGCGTTGAAAGACAGTAAAATAGACGGTTTGTACAGGGAGTTTTTTCTTAAAACGTAAGACTTTGGTTTTGCCACTCTCTAGATACTTCTGAATCTGTTCAGGGGTTGCCTTGAGTCGAGGTTGTAACATCTCTAGGAGTTTAAAAGGGTATTGAAGACGCATACATCCTGAACTGTAAACACGGTAGCGTCGAGTGAGTAACTCTTTGTTGTCTGTATCGTGAAGATAGACCGAGTACTTATTGGGGAACATAAATTTAATGCGTCCTAGAGCGTTATCGTCTCCTGGGTATTGCACAAAGCGATAGGGGATGTGTCCTGCTTTTTTATCTTTATAAGGAAGAAGCTTATCTACAGTAAAGGTAGCTTGTAGATCTTTGGCTTTTTTCCCCCATCCTTTAAAGACATGAATATTGTGCTCTTTTAGATAGTTAGGATGCTCTATAAGGGCAGGAATTAGATCCCGTCGAACAAGGTTCTCTGGAATATTCCAGTTGGGGTTAAGCTCTAAATAGGTCATTTCACTAGCAAAGATGGGGGTAGGGCGTTCATCGCGTCCTACGACGGCATTCATGCTTAAAATGGGGCGATCATTACGGTAGTACTCCATACGAAAATCTGGGATATTCACCATAATAAACTCATCTGGAAACTGATCGGGAAAGACCTTGAGTTTATCAAGGTTGGTAATAATAGATTCAATCAAGAGATTAATGGGTTTGTTCATATAGTAGGTGGTGATTTTATCTATAAGTCCATTCTGTTCGAGGTTAAATCGATCTTTATAGATAAAAAGGGCTTTTTTGAGTTGATCATCAAAAAGGTCACTGTAGCTAGCTTGACGGGGGAAATCACCACTAAAAGCCAGACGCTCTTTTACCTCAATAATACGTTCATCTCGATCTCCATATTTAAGATCTACTCCGTAGTGTACTTTGGGAAGTTCTTGGATACTTTTGTAGAAGAAGAGGGCATTAATAAGGTCTTGATGACGCTTTTTAAGGGGGGTAATTGATTTGAGGAACTCAGGAATATTCTGATGTACCAGTGCATTAAAGAGACGATCTACTGAAGGTGGTGTTTTGCGTACCATCTCCCAGTGGGCACTGATATCTTTGGTCTCTTTGAGTTGTGCCAGTTTTGCACTGACCTTATCCCAATCGACATCACTCAGTACAATAAAGTTGACCAGTGCAATATAGCTTTTAGTAAGTGCAATGTCCAGCTTTGCAAGCTCTTCACTGTTTTGATTGGGATCCATATTGTTGTGCAGAAGATAGCTGTACTCCTCGATGGTGTCCAGCTCGAATCGTTTCTGTTTGTAGTTGTAGTAGGGCATCTTTATCGCTTGGGTAAGGGCATGTAGGTTTTGGGCATGTCCGATCCATAAAGGCTTTCCCATATTCATGTTGTAGAGCGTTTTGAGTATTGGTGACTCATAGGCTATCTTCTCTTGAAGTTGATCTTCAAGCTGTGTTGAATAGAGTGATGTGAAAAGTAGTAAAAGAGTTAGTAGTAGTCGCAAAATTGTCCCCATTTAAATTAAAATATGTTTAAAAACTTAGGCGTGTAAATTCTTAGAGATATTTTAAAAATGTGGCTGAACTGGATATAGATTTGAGAAATGAATCCCCCATTAAGTTTGAGCTTAATGGGGAGATGATGGGTAAATGGTGATCTTTTTGAGTAGAACTCTTAGAAGTTATACTTAAGACCAATATTGGTACCCCATGTTGAGTCTTGGTCATCATCACGAAGGTAATTTACAACATCAGTAAAGACAGAGATGTTTTCGGTTACACCGTAATCCACACCGACTCCATAAGAGAACCCTGAGTTGGTATTATCCGCATCTGCATCAGGAAGTAAGAAACAATCCGACATATTTACACTAGAGTATCCCAATAGACCATAGAGGTTAATTGCATCGGTAATGTCATAGTTTGGTTTGAGGTAGATACCATACTGTTGCATTTTTTCTGCATTGTCAGCTTCATTGGCAACACCAAGTGAGGCACGAAGCTCTGCACCGAGGTAATCCATAAAGTCATATCCAATAATCCCTGTTAAACCAATTTGACGATCTTGACCCTCTTCATCAGCAAAAATATTTGCTCGGTTTCCTTCACAGTCGCTTCGTGCTGCCATGGCTGCAAGTGCTCCCCCAACATAGAAGTTACCAGGTGCACTGCTTTTAGCAGCAACAGGTGGTACAGGTGTAGGGGTTGGTGCAGGTGTAGGCTCTACTTTTTTGACCGCTACAGGTGCAGGTGCTGCAACAGGTGCAGGCTCTACTACTGCAGGCTCTGCAGTAACGACCTCTGCCGCTGCTTCTGCAGCAACATAGTCGTCGTTTTCAAAAGTTGTTACTCCACCGATATCTCCACCTGCAAAGCTTAAACTACTGAGTGCTAACATTGCAATAATTGAACTTCTTAATTTCATTATTAATCTCCTTGTATTTTTTAATAAAAATTATATAAGTATAACATAACTTTTTATAAAACTATGAGTAGAATCCCCTTTTATAGTTAATTATAGTATGAGAATAGTGCTAAATATTGTTTTCTATTTTAATATGTTCGTCAAAAAGATACCGATGCTCATCTGGAAGTTGCTCATAGAGGAGGTGTGCGAGTTGCTGTATCTCCCACAAGGCACTCTTATCACTGCGGAGTTCAAGGAAGTTTTGTAAAGATCTTGCATTAATTGTCCACGTTAATTCTGTTTTATAACTTTCGGGTAGGCAGAATTTAGCAATGTCATTAGAGACACCTGATTTCAAAATGGCTTGTAGGTTATTGAGTGCTTTTATTGAGGCGGTATCGACGGCGTGATTACCTGTTAGAACAATAAATTTCTCGGCAGCTTGATGGTTGGTTTCACTAAGAGGTTGTGCATTTTTAAGCTCTTTGAGGGTGTAGCGAGTGCTTTTGACACTGAGGCTTGCGATACGGTGACGGGCAAGTTCTTGAAGCAGTGCACGAGAGATCCCTTGGATATAAAAGGTATAAACCAGATGCTCTAGTGTAGAAGCATGCTTATATTTGTTGCCTACTCTGTCGATTAGTGCTTTATCTTTTTCTCCTCCCTCATCGCTCTTTTCAAAGCTCTGCCAGCAGGTGCGTATGGCGTGGGCACAGACCTCTAGCGGGGTGTGGTGTTTGAGTGTAACTTCCATGATGGACTCCGAAAAAATAGTATGAGGATATTATAACGAAAATATTAAAAATATTAGACTAAACTCTTTTGGATATAATTCGCGTAATTTATTTATACTATTAGGAACTACATTAATGCAAAAAATCAAAAATATTGCCGTTATTGCACACGTCGACCACGGTAAGACAACGCTGGTTGACCAGTTGCTTCAACAGAGCGGAACTTACGCTGCCCACCAAGAGGTGCAAGAGCGAGCCATGGACTCAGATGCCATTGAAAAAGAGCGAGGAATTACCATTCTCTCTAAAAATACCGCCATTACTTATGGCGATCATAAGATCAACATCATCGACACCCCAGGTCACGCCGACTTTGGTGGAGAGGTTGAACGTGTCTTAAAGATGGTTGATGGGGTACTGCTGCTTGTTGATGCTCAAGAGGGGGTTATGCCTCAGACCAAGTTTGTTCTTAAAAAAGCGATTGGATTTGGATTGATTCCCGTTGTGGTGATTAATAAAATCGATAAAGATGGTGCAGATCCTGATCGTGTGATGGATGAAGTGTTTGATCTTTTGGTTGCACTTGATGCGAATGAAGATCAATTAGAGTTTCCTGTACTCTATGCCGCAGCACGTGATGGATATGCTAAGTGGGAGATGGAGGATGAGAACAAAGACATGACTCCTCTTTTTGATGCGATTATTGAGCATGTTCCCTATCCTCAAGGTTCACCAGAGAACGACACCCAAGCACAGGTCTTTACACTCGATTCCGATAACTTTGTAGGACGTATTGGTATTGCCCGTATCTTTAATGGTAAAGTGAAAAAGGGAGAAGAGTATCTTCTGGTTAAAGCTTCGGGTGAAAAGATCAAATCACGTGTCTCTAAATTGATTGGGTTTAAAGGGCTTGATCGTATCGATATCGAAGAGGCAGAAGCGGGTGATATTGTTGCCATTGCTGGGTTTAGTGATATTGATGTTGGAGACTCTATTTGTGATAAGAACAACCCTGTACCACTTGATCCTATGCATGTTGAAGAGCCTACACTTTCGGTTATTATGTCGGTTAATGATGGACCATTAGCGGGAACCGAAGGGAAGCATGTTACCTCTAACAAGATTAAAGAGCGTCTTGAAAAAGAGATGGAGACCAACATTGCCATGCGAATGGAACCCATGGGGGATGCCTCATTTAAAGTCTCAGGACGGGGTGAGTTGCAGATTGGAATTCTTGCCGAGAATATGAGACGAGAAGGGTTTGAGTTCTTGTTGGCACGTCCTGAAGTTGTTACCAAAGAGGTCAATGGTGTGAAGATGGAGCCATTTGAGCACTTGGTGGTCGATGTTCCTGAGGAGTTCCAAGGGGTTGCTATTGAGAAGTTGGGAAAACGAAAAGCGAACATGACCTCTCTTACACCAATGCCTGATGGCACCGTAAGATTAGAGTTTGAGATCCCTGCACGGGGATTGATTGGGTTTAGAAGTGAGTTCTTAACCGATACCAAAGGAGAGGGGATTATGAACCACTCTTATTTGGAGTATCGTCCTTACTCTGGTACGGTTGAGAGCCGAACCCCTGGTGCGTTGGTTTCGATGGATGATGGTGAAGCGGTAGCCTATTCGATCTTTAACCTTCAGGCACGTGGGGTGATGTTTATTAAACCACAAGATAAGGTTTATAACGGCATGGTCATTGGTGAATCCGCACGCCCAGGGGATCTAGAGGTCAACCCACTCAAAGGAAAACAGCTTACCAACATGCGTACTAGTGGTGCGGATGATGCGATTAAGTTGGTGCCACCACGTATTATGACCCTAGAGGCAGCCATGGAGTGGATTGAGGATGATGAGCTTATTGAGATTACACCAGAGTCAATTCGTATTCGTAAAAAAGCCCTTGATCCTGTGGAGCGACGACGAACACAACGCGACAAGAAAAACGCGTCTAAATAGCGAAAATAAAACAGAGTATCTCCTCTTGGAGGAGATGCTCTTAAGAAGAAACTTATCTGCTTGGTAACGCTTCTTCTAATAACTTTTTTGAATCCTCTCCCAAGATCTAAATCTCGGTTGTTTCAAAGTGAAATTAGATTATCATCTTTTTATTAAAATTGTGATGAAGGTATCTTATGCAAAAACAACTCAACCTCTTTTTGGGACTCCTCCTTTTTTTGACATTAGGGCTTTGGGGTAACAACTCACTTCCGTTAGAACTCTCTAAACGTATTGATCACTATCCACTTAATGGTGAGCATTACAGTATCTATATTCAGGCCGTCAATGATCCTACCCCTTTGGCTTCGTGGCAGGCCGATACCAAACGGGTGCCTGCTTCGGTGGTAAAGTTGCTTACCACCTATGCGGCACTACTTGGACTAGGATATGACTACCGTTGGGAGACCAAATTTTTTCATACGGGTTATATTCGAAAAGGGGTATTACGTGGGGATCTCATAGTCAAAGCTTCAGGTGATCCAACATTGAAAACAGCCGACCTTGATGATATTGTTACTCAACTGCGTGCCAAGGGGATACGCAAGATTTTAGGTAATATTGTTATTGATCGTACAATTTTCAAGGTACCTTCTCGTAACAGTTCTGGATTTGATAAAAATATCTACAGCCCTTATAATGCCATGCCTGATGCATTGATGTTTAATGAGCGAAAGAGTACAATTTGTGTGACCACTACGGGAAAACATGTTAAGATACGACGGGATATTCCCGATTGGAGCTATAAAGTGGTTAACAAGATTCGTCCTGTTAATGGATCTTGTCGTAAGGGGCGATCGTGGCCAAAGGTGAGCATTAAAGAGCAGGGGAGTGAGTCGATTATTACCCTCTCAGGAAAGCTCTCTAGACGTTGTGGTAAACGAACCATCTGTAAAGTGGTTACTAAGCCCTATAAGTCGTTCTACTATGCCTTAAAAGATGAGATGAAAAAGCGGGGAATTGGCTTCAAGGGAACGTTGAAATTGCGTAAAACACCCAAAAAAGCAAAATATCTCTTCTCTCATTTCTCTCCACCACTCGAAGAGGTGATTGCTACCATTGCTAAAAAAAGCAACAACCTTATGGCACGTCAACTCCTTTTGACTTTGGGAACCAAACACTATGCGTTGCCTAGTACCACATTTAAAGGACGAAAGGCGATCGAGAAGATCTTGGGACGCTATGGAATTGTAGAGCCCAACAGTGTTTTTGTTGCTAATGGATCGGGACTCTCTCGAAAATCACGGCTAACCGCACGGGTTTTAGCCAAACTGTTGATTCATGCCGAAAAGAACTACGGTCTACGGTGGCGAAAGACCCTCTCGATTGCGGGGATTGATGGAACCATTAAACGTCGATTCCGAAACAGTACGGTGTATGGTCGTGCATGGATGAAAACAGGTACCATTAAGCATGTTGCCAATATCGCAGGTTATGTCGAGGGTGCATCAGGAGAGCTCTATGTGGTGGTGGTTTTGGTCAATGATAAACGCTCTGCACAGTATGGACGAAAGCTCGCCAATAGTGTCATTGAGTGGGTGGCGGATAACCTATGAGAGAGGTTGCCGTACTCTTAGCAGGAGGAAAGAGCTCCCGCATGGGACAAGATAAGGCACTGCTCCCCTTTGGGGGGTATGATACGTTAGCAGAGTATCAGTATCGACGATTGTCCAAGATTTTTGATCGGGTCTATATCGCAACCAAAGTAGCAAAATTTGATTTTGATGTACCCTTGATTTTAGACCGATATCCTGAGGCTTCTCCACTTGTTGCACTGATCTCTACTTTTGAGACACTTTCGTATGAGCATATATTTTTTTTGAGTGTGGATGCCCCCTTTGTATCTACAGAGGTGATTGATCGGCTCTATGAGACAATGGAAGCGTTGGGGGGTGATGTTGTGGTAGCATCCTCGAAAGAGGGGCTTGAGCCACTCTGTGCGATCTATCGATCTTCGATACTCAAAGAGGCAAAAACGTTACTTTTAGCGGGGGAACATCGGCTCAAAACTCTTTTGAGTCGTTTGGATGTTCGTGAGGTCTGTTTTGAGGATGTTTCGTTGTTTGTTAACCTCAACTATCCCAATGAGTATCAGAGTGCCTATCGGTTATCTTCGAGCATCTGACGGATCATGGTCTTGGTGAAGTAGATAAATTTCTCAAAGAGTTCACTTTGGTATTTATCTTTGTGATAGATCATTAAAAAGTTACGTTTACACTCAAAGTTTTTGAGTGGTACACGGATAAGTTTGTTATGTTTAATCTCACTTTTGACCGATATCTTAGAGATACAGGTAAGACACTGATGGTTCATGAGCAAGGATTTAATCGATTCGGTATGCCCAAGTTCTAAAAAGATATTGATGTGGTCAACTTTGTCCTTGATGTAGTCTAAAAAGACATCACGTGTTCCTGATCCCTCTTCTCTTAGAACCCATTTTTTATCTTGTAGGGTATCAATAAAACAGGGCTCATTTAATGAGGTATCGGTGGTAACCACAATCAGTTCGTCTACACCAATAACCTCTTTGATAATCTCAGGATCATTGACCCGCCCTTCGATAAAGCCTACATCAATCTCACCATTTTTAATCAGCTCAACGATATGTTGGGTGTTGCCCTCTTTGAGTCCTACCTTGACATCGGGGTAGTTGTTCATATAGCTACAGATAATAGGAGGCATAAGGTAATCCACAATGGTGGTACTCGCACCTACGCGAATCATTCCTTTATTGACGGTGTTTTTGAACTCAAACTCAATATCATTGAGCTTTTTGATAATGGGGGCGATCTCTTTTTCAAAAGATCGACCCATCTCGTTGAGAATTAGTTTTTTGTTAATACGATCAAAGAGGGGAGAACCCAAGATATTTTCTAACTCTTTAATGGACATAGAGATAGCCGATTGACTAAGCCCCATGGCTTTAGCCACATTGGTTAGGTGTCCCTCTCGTACAACATTTAAAAAGATTTCCATCTGTCGTAGTGTTAGTTTCATAATTACTTTCCATAATTTATTTTAATAAAGTATTATATCAGAAATATATTTTATACTTAAAAAGATCATCAAAAAAATTGTATAATTCAAGAGAAGTTATGCAAGTGTGAGTAAAAATGCTCACACTCTAGGAGAAGAGAAGTGGATATTAGATAAGATCAACCCCTTTTTCACCTTGAATAATCTCTCCAATGACATAACCATCGGTGTTGGCACAGATGGCATCGGCATCTTGAGGATCCACCACAAGAACCATTCCTACCCCCATATTGAAGGTTCTAAACATCTCTTCTTCTTCGACATGTTGAGCCATAAATTCAAAGATGGGCAAGATTCGAATCGCCTCTTTATTGATTTTAGCACGCATTCCTTCAGGTAGTACACGGGGAAGATTCTCTACAATCCCACCCCCTGTAATGTGGGCAAGGGCTTTGATCTTGTCTCGGTTGGCTTTGAACTCTTTAACATAGATTCGTGTTGGGGTGAGTAGCGTGTCGATGAGTGGTTTTCCATTGAACTCATCATTCAAACTCATGCCAAGTTTTTCGAAAAAGAGTTTTCTTACAAGTGAATAACCATTAGAGTGTACTCCCGAACTAGGAAGGGCAATAATGGTCTGTCCTGCTTGAACGTTGCTGAGGGTATCCATCTCGCTTCGTTCGGCAATTCCTACGGCAAATCCTGCCAAGTCAAAGTCATCATCACTATACATCCCTGGCATCTCAGCAGTCTCTCCACCCACTAAGGCACACTCACTTCGTCGACACCCTTCGGCAATTCCTGCTACCACATCTTTGGCATTTTGGGGGACAAGCTTACCTGTGGCATAGTAGTCGAGGAAAAACATAGGCGTTCCAAAGTTACAGATCAGATCATTCACACACATGGCAACAAGGTCAATCCCTACGGTATTAAATTTCCCACTCTCAATGGCCAGTTTAAGTTTGGTTCCTACCCCATCGGTTGCGGAGAGAATAACAGGCTCTTTGTACCCTGTTGGTAGGGCATAGGCACCTGCAAACGAGCCAATACCACCAATTACATTTTTATCAAATGTTGACTTTACATCGGCCTTGATCGCCTCTACAAAGTTGTTTCCTGCATCAATATCTACTCCAGCATCTTTATACGAAATGGTTGCCATTATTTTTTTTCCTCACATGATGGAAATGCAGAACCAAGAACTTTACCCAGATAACAAAAACCAGTGAGCCCACTGCTAATTAGAATCACCATAATAATCAGCTGCAACAGAAATGCCGCTTTAATCGCACCTGTTGCGGCAAGCATCATCACAATGCCCAGTGCCATAGCCAAGAAGAACTTGAGTAGTTTTTCAACACACATTCTACACTCCAAAAATTTTTGGCGTATTATAGCGTAAGTTAGCTGTTTAACTTTCGTCCAAGCTTGCTTTCGACTGAGCTCACTTTACTATTGAGTCGCCCCACTTTGCCTTGGCGGTAGTCAATCTTAATCGCCGAGTAGATACGGTTGCTCTCTTGTCCCAAAATGTTGTAGGCTTTTTCAATGACAGCAAAGACCTCTCCGACAGTTTCTGCTTCGATAATCGTTCCCATGGGGGTTAGCTGATAGCTTAATCCACTCTGATCAACAATATCCAAAACCTTTGCCACAAAGGCACTTTTACTCTCCTGTCCATCCGTTGGAAACATGGCAAACTCTACTAATGCAGACATATTGACTCCTTATTTTTGTTTTAGGATGTTATAGCAGATGGTTGTTTAAGGTGTGGTATAATGGTGAATGAAAATTTTGAATCAAGATTAGATATAGATCTTTTTTAATAATATATTGCCAGAGGCGTTGGATGAATAAAGAAAATGAATTGATGTACGACGTAATCATTATTGGAGCAGGAGCGAGTGGATTGGTAGCTTCTATTGTGGCAGCTAGACGTGGTAAAAAGGTATTGATTTTAGAGAAAAATAATAAAGTGGGCAAGAAACTTTTGGCAACAGGTAATGGGCGATGTAATATTACCAATGTGCGTCCTACGCCTGAGCGATTTTATTCACATTATCAAGATTTTATTATTCAGGTACTAGAGGAGCATGGATATCAGAAGGTAAAACAGTTCTTTAAATCAATTGGTTTGGAGCTTCTCGAGGCCAAAGAGGGGAAGGTTTTTCCCCTATCGCTTCAAGCCTCTTCGGTGGTGGATCTTTTGCTTTATGAGTGTGAACAACTTGGGGTGAAAATAGTCTGTAATGTCAATGTGATGGATGTGAATAAAATCTCTAAAGGGTATGAAGTTTGCTATTCACAGGGGTGTGAAAAGAGTTATTCACTCTTGATTGCGACAGGTCATCAATCGGCTCCAAAGCTCGGTGGTGTAGGGGATGGGGCTGGTTTTTCACATCGCTTTGGTCATCATCTTTTCACGCCATTTCCCAGTTTGGTTCAGTTGACTTCACCCATGAAGAATCTTAAAAAAATAGCGGGTGTTAAAGTAGAAAGTCGGGTTACTTTAGATGTGAATAAGAGACAAATTGTTCGTGAGGGGGATCTTCTTTTTACCTCTTATGGTCTATCGGGATTGGTGATTTTGGATATTAGTCGTTTTGTACTTGAAGCACTTATTCACACCCCTTACGTTACGCTTGAGATTGATTTAATGCCCAAGTTAAGCTGTGAACAACTTGGGGCATTGATGCGAAAAAGTTTGAAAAAAAAGAGTCCTAAACCGTTGCGTATTTGGATGCAGGGCTTTATGAACAAGAAGCTTATTTTGCCGATACTTGAGCCTTTGGGGTTGGATCAAGAGAGTGTTGGTTATCTGGCGTGGAATCGGAATAAACTAGAGGCATTGGTAGATCAGATAAAAGGGTTTAAGGTCAAGATAGATGGAAGTCGTGGTTTTGATGGTGCTGAAGTGGTAGCAGGTGGGGTAGATACTCGAGAGATTAATCCTAAGACCATGGAGTCAAAGCTTCATAACAGACTCTATTTAACAGGAGAGGTTTTGGATGTGGATGGTGATCGTGGAGGGTTTAACCTCCACTTTGCATGGATAAGTGGTATGCGGGCAGGAGCTGCGTTTTAGAGCGTATTCTTTTGTCGTTTTTTCCACTCTTTTTCAAACTTCTTACGTTTGAGGATGGAGAGCTTTTCTATAAAGACTTTTCCATCAAGGTGATCGACTTCGTGTTGGATAGCAACAGCTAAAAAATCATCATCTTCGATGGTATGCTTGGCTCCAAAGCGGTCTTGATACTCTAAAACAACATGTTTAGCTCGTTCAATATCCTCATAGATCCCAGGGATACTCAGACACCCCTCTTGGTGTTTCTCCCTGCCCTCTTTCTGGATGAAAATGGGGTTGATAATCTCTAGGGTGTTCTCTTTGGGTTGGGTATCACTATCTTCGTCGGGAATATTGATAATCAGTGCACGAAGATCAACGCCTACTTGAATGGCAGCAAGTCCCACCCCTTTTTTGGAGATCATGGTATCGTACATATCATCAAGAAGGGTATGGAGTGTATCATCAAACTCAGTGACCTCTCTCGAGATCATCTTGAGGCGTTTATCAGGATAGATAACTATATCTCGAACCATAAATCGCCTTAGTTAAAACTTTTGGTTAAGACTTTGTCGATAAGACCATACTCTACCGCTTCTTGTGCTGACATAAAGTTGTCTCGTTCTGTATCTTTTTCAAGCTGTTTGGCTTTTTTGCCACAGTTTTCGGCCATGATCTCATTGAGCATGTCTTTAAGGCGTTGAATCTCTTGAGCTTGGATCTGAATATCGGTAGATTGTCCTTGTGCTCCACCTGAGGGTTGGTGAATCATGATTCTAGCGTGGGGCAAGGCATAACGTTTACCCTTGGCACCTGAAGAGAGCAAAAAAGCACCCATAGAGGCAGCTTGACCAATACAGATGGTGACAATATCAGGTTTGATGTAGTTCATGGTATCGTACATGGAGAGTCCAGAGGTAATAACCCCACCAGGAGAATTGATATAGAAATAGATATCTTTATCGGGATCTTGTGCTTCAAGGAAGAGCAGTTGTGCCACTACGGTAGAGGCAACTTGGTCATTAACCTCACCACTGAGCATAATAATTCGATCTTTAAGAAGTCGAGAGTAGATGTCGTAACTTCGTTCACCACGACCAGTCTGTTCTACAACATAAGGGATATAACTCATTATTGCTACCTTTATATAAATAATTAATTGAGTAGGAGAATACACTTTTTTTACTTAGAAGTGTATGTGGCACGTGAGCAATTTGCTCACGCTAGGGGATTAAAGAGGAATTTTATTTATCTAGACCGATAATCTTTGCAAAAAGTTTATCTTCGATCATTCCCATTTTAACCGCTGGAAGAAGATTGTTTTGTTGGTAGTATTCAATAACTTGTTGTGGATCTTGACCACTCATCATCGCTTCGTAGTAGATGGTTTGAGATACTTCACCATCGCTTACTTCAATACCCTCTTTTTTTGCTAACGCATCGACAAGGAAAGTGGCCTTAACAGAGTTGATGGCATCTTCTCTAACCGATTCTCGAAGTTCATTGATCTTCTCATCATTTCCTTTGTACTGCTCAAGCTCCTCTTGGGTCATTGTTTGTGCTTTTTGGTTGACTTGTGCATCAATCTCTTGCTCTACAATGTTTTGAGGAAGGTCAAAGTTATACTCTGCTACCAATGCTTCGATCAGTTTTGGTTTAAGCTCTTCATTATAGAGTTTAGAGAGTTTTTCAGATTTGATCTGCTCTTTGATTTTTTCTTTAACTGTATCGGCGGTAGCATTCTCATCTCCAGGGATAAGACGTTTTACCATCTCCTCATCAAGTGTTGCTTCGCCTCGTGTTTTAATCTCGTGAAGGGTTACGGTAAAGACAGCATCTTTTCCTGCAAGATCTTTGGCTTGGTACTCTTCTGGGAAGGTAACGGTAATGTCTTTGGTTTCACCTTGGTTCATGCCGACCATTTGATCTTCAAATCCTGGAATAAATTGTCCTGAACCGATAACGAGTTCAAACCCTTCAGCACTTCCACCTTCGAATGCTTCTCCATCAATTTTTCCTACAAAGTCAAACTTGGCTTGATCTCCATTCTCTAGAGGTCGTTCCTCTTTAAGTTTTTTAAAGGGAGAGTTGTTCTCTAAAAGGGTTTTTAGTCGCTCTTCAACCTCTTCTTGAGTTACTTCAGGCTCTTCGTAGCTTGGTGCAAGTTTTTCATACCCTTCTGCTTCGATGGTAGGCTTAAGAGAGATCATAAGCTCAACTTCAATCCCATCATCAACTTTTTCATATTTTTTAAAAATGGGATCTCCGATGATCTCGTCATCTTTGATATTGAGCTCTTTTTTAGCCTGAGCCAATACCGCACCTACCGCTTCACTCTCTGCATCTTGGGTAAGTTTCTCTCCATACATCTTTTTGATGATGGCTACAGGAACTTTTCCTTTTCTAAAACCATCAACATGGGTGGTTTTGGCAGCTTGCTTGGCGATCTTGTTGAGGTTTTTTTCTATATCAGCCTTTTCAATTTTGGCTGTTACCAAGACATTGGCTGTGTCTGTTTTTGTTGCTGTAACATTCATTACAATCCTTTTCCATAAATAATCTTGGAATTCTAGCAGAAATAGCCTTATACTATATTAGGGGAGTTGAACAAGCAGATCGATTTTGTCAAGATATTTTGATTTTACAGGATAAAAGTAAGGTTTTGATTAAAAAAATTAAGATAAAAAAGGTGTTGTGGTGCGGATGAGAGGACTCGAACCTCCACGCCGTGAAGCACCAGATCCTAAGTCTGGCGTGTCTACCAATTTCACCACATCCGCATAACATTAAAAAAAGTGGTACACCCGTCAGGATTCGAACCTGAGACCGCCCGCTTAGAAGGCGGGTGCTCTATCCAGCTGAGCTACGAGTGCAATAAAATAATAGTTTTTTATGGTACACCAGAGAGGACTCGAACCCCTAACCCTCAGATCCGAAGTCTGATGCTCTATCCAGTTGAGCCACTGGTGCGTGTTTATTATTGATTTAGTTTCTAAAAATTAATGGGGTAGGCGACGGGACTCGAACCCGCGACAACCTGTGCCACAAACAGGTGCTCTACCAACTGAACTACGCCTACCATCAATAAATGAAAACTACTATTTTATGTTAAATATCCAAAATGGTCGGAGTGAAAGGACTCGAACCTTCGACCCCCTGGTCCCAAACCAGGTGCGCTACCAGACTGCGCTACACTCCGAAACTTCTCTTTTTAAAAATACCTCTTAAAAAGGAGTGCAATTATAGTCAAAAAAATTAACCCTGTCAAGCTTTTTTGGAAAAAAACTGAAATATTGCTCCATTTGGAGCAACTTTAGCGTTTTCTGTAGGAGAGTGCTTCGAGAATATGGGACTTTTGGATTGTTTTATCTTTTGTAAGGTCGGCAATGGTTCGGGCTACTTTTTTGATACTCGCAACACTTCGATGTGAAAGTCCAAAACGCTCCATGGCAGTATGTAATAGGCTTTCTGCCTCTGAAGAGAGTTGGCAGTAGCGTTCTATCTCTTGTTCGGAGAGTTTACCATTAAGTCGATGTTGTCCACGCTCTTTTTGGGATCTAAAAGCTTGTAAGACCTGTTTTTTCATCTCTTCAGAGGAGTCCCCTTTGGTATCTTGGGGGGTGATCTCTTGCATTACGACAAAGAGATCCATCCGATCTAAAAAGGGGTCAGAGAGTCTGTTTTTGTAGCGTTTGATCTCTTGGTCACTGCAACGACACTGATTTTTTTTAGAGAGAAGATTCCCACAGGGACAGGGATTCATTGCCGCTACAAACATAATATCCGCCTCATAGATAACCTTACTGTTAACACGAGAGATATTGACTCTTTGATCTTGGAGGGGTTCACGAAGTGCTTCAAGAATATTTTTAGAGAAGTGGGGAAGCTCATCAAAAAAGAGGATCCCTTTGTGTGCGAGTGCCACCTCTCCGATACGGGCTCTACTTGATCCTCCTCCAAAGATAGAGGCAGTGGTTGCGGTATGGTGGGGTGCACGCATGGGGCGTTTGGGTCTAAAGTCAGGAGTGATACCATCTAGAAATTGATGCTTGGCAATGGCGAGCATCTCCTCTTCTTGAAGTGGAGGAAGAATCGAAGGGAGTCGTTTGGCGATCATGCTTTTTCCACAACCTGGGTTTCCTTCCATTAAGAGATTGTGCATGCCTGCAGCGGCAATAAGTGCGGCACGTTTGGCAACGCTTTGTCCTTTGATATCACGAAAGTTCTCTTCTATGGAGGGGTCATCATAATAGGTGGTACCTAATATGGTGATTTTATCACCATAATAATCAAAAGATTGCATGGTTCTAGGAAGGTGTGGCTCATTAAAGTAGGCAATCGCTTCAAGCAGGTTTGCCACGGGAATAAACTCGATCCCTGCAATATGAGAGAGGTAAGGCATGGCACTCTTAGGTACCATGGCACGTTTGATATGCTGCTGCTCTTTGAGGGAGAGAATAATGGGAAAGAGTGTTGAGCTTGATTTGACCTGTCCATCAAGTCCAAGTTCTCCGAAGATAAAGAGAGAATCTTCGGTAATACTCTTTTGTTGTAGAGCAATCAGTAGGGCAACAGATAGGTCAAAGTGGGTTCCCTGTTTTTTAATATCACTAGGGCTTAAATTGATGGTAATTTTAAGGGGAGGAAAGGTAAAACCGTTAACAAGAAGAGCCGATTTAACCCGTTCTTTTGCCTCTTGGATATCACTGCTTGCTAATCCCACTACGGCAAAACCAGGGAGTCCTTTGGTAAAGGTTGCTTCAACAGAGATGGGTTTGGCATCAAGCCCCTCTAGGGTGGCACAGCTTAGATGATTGACAATGGTATTTGGCGTAGATTTCTTTTGATTCATCTTAATATTTTAACATAAAAAAATCATTTTTGTTTAAAATATGTCAAATTGTCATCTTTTTCTATGGAATAATATAGACAGGCGTACCGTTGGTGGTTTGATCCCAGACCTCTTCCATGTCTTCATTACTTAGTGCAATGCACCCCTCTGTCCAATCTAAAAGCATTGGTAACCAGTCTCCAATGGGAGAGAGTCCCCAGCTTGTTGGGGTTCCATGGATCATAATCATACCTCCTGCATTGGCACCAAGGGCTTTGGCTCGACGTTTATCTTTTTCGTTGGGGTAGGAGATATGGATCGATTTGTTGTAGCGTTTGCTTGGTTGTCTCCAGTCTAGAATATAGGCACCTTCGGGAGTTTTCATGTCCCCTTCAATCTCTTTAGCTCCTTTAGGAGATGCACCAAGTGAGATATGATAGCGGGCATAGATCTCTCCTCCTGCAGAGAGGTAGAGCATTCGAGTTGATTTTTTGATGATAACTTTATCTGCCATCTGAATGTACTCATTGGCGTAAAGAAAAAGAGAAAAAAGAGCAAATACGATCCCGTAGCGTCGAAACATAATAATCCCCCTGTAAGAATAATAATATTTAAGATTGTTTAATGATATTTGTGATTCTATCACACTCTGCCTGAAGTGCATCAAGGGTTGATTGATTATCTATAATATAGGTAGCAAGTGTTCGTTTATGCTCAATGTTTATCTGTGCATTAATTCTTTGTTGTGCCTCTTGTTGGGTAAAGTTGTTACGTTTCATGAGGCGTTGAAGTTGTTGGCTAGGTGTTGCGTAGACGAGGATACTCTTTTTGATAGGGTAGCGTTGGGTCTCAAAAAAGAGTGGAATATCGATAAGATAGGGGGAGTTTTTCTGATCTTGAAGAGTTGATTGGTGGGCAATCTCCTGATAGATAAGAGGATGGAGCAGATCTTCTAGTGCCTTTTTGGCTTGAGGATCGGCAAAGATAATGCCTCCTAACTTTTTACGGTCTACCTTGTTTTGGAAGACAAAGGCGTTACCAAACATTTTAGCAATGGTATGATGTTCTTGATCGAGTATCTCATGGGCGATCTTGTCGGCATCGATAATGTGCCAACCACGTTGAGAGAGAAATTGACTGCTTGTACTCTTTCCTGTGGCAATCCCTCCTGTGAGTACAATGGCGTGTTTAAATGGCATAGAGCTCCTATAATCTAAAATATCAATAAAAAATATTTTTTTTATCAATATATTTTATTTTTGTTTTTTGTAAAAAGATATTATAATGCAAAATTATTTAAAAAAATCAAAAAAAGGAAACATATGCCATTTTCTCCAGAGAAACGTGCGGGTACACTTAGTGGTATCTTCTTTGTTGCCATCTTTGCGGCAGCAGCTACTTTTATATCGGGTTTAGCACCCATCAAAGCCTTGGGACTTTCACCTTTGGTTATTGGTATTGTTATGGGGATATTTTATGCCAATACCTTACATAATAAGCTCCCTTCGGCATGGGAGTCGGGGATCACCTTTTCAGGAAAGAAGATTTTACGTTTTGCGATTGTCTTTTATGGATTTCGTATTACCTTTCAACAGATTGCAGAAGTAGGGCTCGAAGGATTTTTGGTTTCACTAATTATGCTCTCAAGTACCTTTATCTTAGGAACGTGGCTAGGACATAAAGTCTTTGGGATGGAGAAAGATACTTCGATGTTGACCGCGTCAGGTGCTTCGGTCTGTGGGGCTGCTGCGGTTTTGGCAACGGAGCCTGTACTCAAGGCAGAAGAGTATAAAACCGCCATTGCGGTATCAATGGTGGTACTCTTTGGAACCATTTCGATGTTTTTATATCCTGTGCTCTATACCACAATTATTGAGAACGCCACAGGTTTTTTACACATGACTGCCCGTGAGTTTGGGATCTATGTGGGAGGAACCATTCATGAGGTAGCTCAAGTGGTTGCTGTTCCCGCTTCGGTACCCAATGCTCCTGAAGAGATGGCAAATGCCGCGGTTATTGTCAAGATGACACGGGTAATTATGATTGCTCCAATGTTGATTGTTTTAGGATTTTATCTGAGCTATATGGCAAAAAAAGAGGGAGGAAGTGGCTCCAAAGTAAAGTTGGTGATCCCTTGGTTTGCGGTTTATTTTATTGGTGTAGCAGGGTTTAACTCTTTACATTTGGTTCCTCAAGATATTGTAGCCACCATTAATGAGATCGATACTTTCTTGCTTACCATGGCAATGACAGCTCTTGGAATGGGAACCCGTTTCTCTAAGTTCAAAGGTTTAGGATTGGCTCCTATCTATACAGGGTTGAGTATGTTTATCTGGTTGGTTATCGGAGGCTTTGTGGTGACTAAGGTGGTTTGTGGGGTGTTTTAA